>JAEIGA010000617.1_pt1 | contig 52801 bp, 71 predicted proteins | sample 9270691 | NCBI WGS metagenome assembly JAEIGA01 (sample SAMN17057246, study PRJNA624740) | gut metagenome | biome: biome; isolation source: fecal sample | host: Bos grunniens | place: China: Xizang | collected 2019 | reverse complement strand
ATTTACATCAGCCCCACAGATACCGTTGATACCACAAGGCTCGAACTCGTTACACACACCGCCATGCTGTAGGCACTTGGGAACCAAAAAGGGCTTGAACTCTGGATTGGTCTTTAGCACCTCTCGCACAATCTCAAGCATCCATAGCTGCGTCGTGTGATACGCCTGACCACAAAGCCGCATGCCAGCCATAAATATTAATTCCTGTGCGTTAATGTCCATGGTGTGCGTCACAGGCTCGTCTTGTGGTGCCTTGGTGCGGTCGTAGTTGCTTTGTCGGTCGTTTCGCTGCGATTGCACGTAATGCTCAACGCCGTACTTGTGCGTCCTAAAATGCATTGCAACGTAATATGGGATATCGACCATTTCAATCGTGAACATCAGCGTTCGTATGGGGGAATGCCCTGCACGTAGAATCTTCTGCTTCCATTTGTCGGACACTCCCCCACCTGCATAGCGTCTGCCAATCGTGCGCAACGCGAAATCATAGGCCCTCTCCCAATCGGCATCAGTGGGATACCGCAAAATATTTACCGCCATGATTCACTCTACCTCTTACGCTTGGTTGGCTTCCGCTTCGCCTTGGCCTTGCCCTTCTTCACCCTGCATTTGTTGTCCTCTGAAAGCGCCCACGCCATAGCCGCCAGACAGAGAACTATCAGAACCACCTTCACCAGCACCATCAGAAGAATTCTCGCCACTTTCACCAAATCCACCATTGAAGCTCGCTTCCTCGATAATTTGGCGCTCGTATGCGATTTGCTCAAGTTCCTCTTGCGCTTCATCGTCGGTAAGGCCACGCCACTTCTTCATATACGCACGCTTGGACATTACGTTTGTGTCCACCTCTGACAAGTCCTGTTGGCGTTCCTCAAGCTCGTCCTCTGGTAATGGCGTGTTCTGCTCCACCTTGATTTCGTAATCAACAGGCACCAAAGGCTCAGAAATATATTTCTGCACCGTCTTAGGATACACATAGGCACCCTGAATGATTATGTTCACCATCTGACGGAAGTTAGGCCCCCACATCGTCATTTTCTCTTTGCAGCGAACGATAAGCGGCCAGTATATAGCCTTTAGCGCCTTGCCTGACGTAATAGCACCAGTCATTGTCTCAAGCGTAACGTTGGGCATGTCGATTTGCTCATACGCAACGGTCTTGATTCGGTCAAGGCTGGTCTTGAGCGCATCGGAATACCCCATGTTAGGCTCAAGCATGCCGATTTTCGGGCTTGGCTTGTCTAGGTTCTGGTCAGTACCCAAATCCCAGAAGCTACCCGGTGCCGTGCTCAATCCCTTGGTTGAGTTGCGGTCAAGGTCGATACCATACTTGATGGAATTCATCGACTTGCGCTCTGCGTCGATATCGGCATTTGAAAGCTTGGAATACCACTGCTCGTACCCATACAGCAAATCAATTTCCGACTCGCCCTTTTCCTCACCCGTAAGGCCATCGTTGATGAACACCACAGCGGGAATCATGGGAATAAGCAATTCCTGACGTTCCGTGACTTCCTCTAGCAGAGCACCACGACCATCATAAAGCTGTTCCTCAAGGTACACCGTCTCTGAACCATCAGAATTCCTCACAAGCTCGAATTTCTTCTTGAATATTCGCTTGTCCACGAGATTTCGCGTATCCTTGATTACGATGAACGCCACAAACTTTGTGATTACGTTGGGATTGCTAAATTTCGTCTCATACAGAAATTGCGTGCTCGGAAGGAACGTGATTGTCACGCCATCGTCCTCATTAAAATTAATCAGAGCCGCGCAACGCTTGCCGATGAAACAGTCCTTAGCGGCCTTGATTATCTGTTCCTCGAAATTGTTTTCCTCAAGGATTGTCGTAACCATGTCACTGTGAACGGTCAGCATGTCGCGTGCCTGTTGCGTAACCTTGCCCACATCACCCTTTGGGTCAATGACAATCGTTGGAGATTCCGCAAACATAAAGCGTGCTTCCTTGTCCACAAGGGAAGCGGCCATCTTGTACCGCAAAGTGGCGGGAACATAGTCACCATGGGAACCCTCGACAAAAAAGCGTGCGCCATCCTTGTAAATCTGGTAGTAGCGGCAAATCTGCGTAAGCTCGTCCAACGTGTCCTTTGCCAACCCCTGCATTTCCTGATTTATCAGGCTGTAGGGAACGCGATTGTACGCACGAATAGTTGCGCTCTCGTCAAGCATTAAATTTATCTGCTGCTGTTCCTCGTCCATAGCTACTCACCTCCAAACTTGCCATCGTTTATGCAGCGCTGCAACGCGCTAACACTCTCAGTACCAAAGTACCCGTCTACGGCCACCTGATAGCCCTTAGAGCAGAGATATTGCTGTAGGCGTGTACTTGTCTCTTTGCCCCAATAACCGTCCTCAGAAGCGCCCACAAGCCTTTGTAGCGCCCTTACCATCATAGAGCCACCATAGCCGAACTCACGCGACACGACCGCCCAAACGTATTGGTCTGCGTATGCGCTCTGACCAGAGATAATGCCGTCCTCGTAGGTGCCTAGGATGTGCTGCATGTCAATGGTCGTGTTCCAACCACAGATGCCGTCAACGTCAAGCTTGCCGCCGTCACGGTTGTTCCTTGGGTCAACAGGCGTTGGTGTCGGCTGTGGCTGTGGACTCACACCAGAATATTTGGGCTGCGCGAATCCCCGAATGTATCCCCAACCAATCTCGATGTACCTACGCCCCACGCACTCACGCATGTTGCCCTCGATACAAACGATTTGCCCATTCTCGACCGTCTCAACGTATCCGATATGGTCTGAGTCACCGTCGTTTGGCTGCGTGGAATCATCCCAATTGAAAACGATTATGTTGCCAGCGTCGGGAACAATGGAACCGTCCTCACACCAGATTCCCTTTTCCTTGAATATGTCCACATGGCGTTCCACACCGCATTCGGCACCGATAAGCTCATACGCGCCAGCTTGCCACGCAACAGCGCTAACAAATCCGTCGCACCACTCATCGGAATATTGGAGCTTGTACCCCACAGGCAACGGAACGATTGTGTTGTAAAGGTCAATGATTTTCCTAAAGCTGCCATCGTCCTCGTTACAGCCCAAATAGCTACGCGCAACGTTCAGAACGTCCTCGGCACTCACACCGCTAACAGGCTGTGGTGAATCACCATCTACGTACATCTGCCATGCGCTCGTGTCACCATAGAACTTGTCTAGGTCAACAGGACAATTGCTGTTGGTTGCCCATCCGCTGCCATACTGGAAAATCGGGATGTTGTAGCCCCATGCGCCCCACGGGTCTGAATCCTGCCACGGATTTTCCTGATAGCCCGGTAGGGTATCGTTGGTCGCATACTGAGCACCCCAAAGGGCATAGCCCTCGTTTGCAACCTCTGACCAATCCCAACAGTTGCAAACGGATTTGCTCGTATAAATCCATGGCTTCACACCAGTAAGGCGGTACACCTCGCGCAACCACTCAAGGGCAAAGCTAGGCCCCAAGTCCAATACAGGCCCACCATACTTCCAGTCGGAATCCTCCCAATCAAGCACGGGAATTCCCTTGCCGAAATACTCACGGCAATTGTCAACGAAATATCGCGCCTGTTCTATTGCGCTACCGCCACGCTCGGGATTGTTTGCGAAATGGTAGAAACCAAAGGGCTTGCCCATTGCGAATATTCGACGTGCGAAGGTGTGCAAGGTCTTATCGACAAATCGCGTTCCGTCCGTGGCCTTTACGATACAAAAGCCGAACTCCACTTCCTCTAGGTTTATGTCCTCTTGCCAGTTGGAAATATCAATGCCGTCTAACAACATGCTCTCCCTTCATGCACCTAAAGAAATCCCACTGAACATTGTTGAACTCATCGAAACTGAACTGCCGATTGTTGGTGATGCAATATGGGTCACGAATGTAAAACCCGTTTTCGTCAACGTCATAAATCAAAACGATATGGCCTGACTCGCTGGTTTCCATGTCACCGAAATACCCATGGCAACTACCAAAGGCAATCCAATCATTGTTCACCATTTCCGCAATCACACCAACGTCAAGTATTTCTTGGGTCTTTTGAATCCTTGTCTCTGCACCCCAGCTGCGATAGATGAAATCTACCATCTTGCCCATGTCGTTGACACCATCGGAAAGCGTCGCACCATGGGATAGGCTTACCAACTCATCAGGTGTGCATGTGGTACCCGTCAATATTTGCACCGCCATTGCACCACAGCACAAACCACAACCAGTATCGGACAATGTACCAGAACCATACTCGACGTTTGCCCACTGCGAATCCCACTGCATGTACATGGGGACGAAATACCTTGTGTTCGCCTTGGTGTTAATCATTTCTGAGTAGGTGACGGCATTCCCACCAGCACTCTCTACACCAACGGCATGAACGTTCTCAGAGAAATATTTTTCCTCTCTCGCATCCACCTTGAATTGACTGTAAATCATGCCAGCAACGAAACTACACACAAGCAGAGCAACAACCAGCACCACTACCAATGCAGTTGATACCCAATCGCCCTTATCCTTGCATCCGGGTTTATTCGTACCCACACCATACACAACGTCCTCTGATTCATCCAACGGAACCACAGGCCAACCGTCAGTGTCCCCGATTTTATTTTCCATCGCCACCACCAGCAGTATCGGTACGACTTGCATCTACCATGCCCTCTGCGAACAAATATGCCACCACTGCACCACCAGCGGCAATTATTGCAGCCACTTGGGTTACCACATTTTCACCCACACCAAAGGCAAGAAGCAACGGGGAAACAAAGCCAACAACTAGCGCCCAAAACTTCCTAGAGCTTAATTTTTGCTTCCAATTAATTTTAGTTTCCACAAAATCAGTTTGTGGCTGAATTTCCGTTGTGTTTTCGGCATCAATATCTGTACTATAGTGGTCACCGAAATAATCATCACCGTAATAGTTTGCCATCCCTACCACACCCCTAAATATTTTTGTTACCTGCTGTAGAACTGCCTATCCTTTAGGTCTGCTACTGTTACTTGCTCTAACCCATACCACATTGCACTGAATGTATGTGGGTCTATGTTGAACTGGTCGTAAATTATATTTCCCTTGGAATCCTTGGAATACGTCAAGTCCCTTAGTTCCCTGATTGTGTTCCTGCACCTTGGGGAAATAATTATTCGCTGGAATCGCTTCATCTTACGTGTGTTGGACAAACGTGAACCAGCAAACTTGTTCCTGCATGCCCTGATTTGGAATCCTTGTTGCCGATAGTATTGGATTGCCTTTGGGTCTGCGTTATCGGCAATGATTATTTTCCTGTAGCCCTGTGAATTAAGGCTATCTATACGCTTCCTTAGCTTCTGCATTTCGGGAAGTTGGCTAAACACATCATCCGTTACGTGGTTCATGTATATCTCATCCCACACGTAAAGGTAACCGCGCTCCAAATCCACTGACATGCAAAGCACTGCGTTATAGGATTCCTCAAAACCAAAGTCGAATCCGAAATACTGATTCTCTGGCCCCAAGCGCTTTATCTGCCGCCTAAAATCGTCTGGCCTTTGTGCCACTCGCAATTGTGGGAGCACCCTAGTACCAGAAACACCAAACTCGCCCCACCTTGCAACACGATAGAGCTGAACGTCGTATTCCCTGATTTTGTTAAGACGCTTTAGGTACTGCCATGGGAGCCACGGATTATTGTCTGGTGTGCTGTGGTGGTAATAGATGCCATCATGCACCAACACGCCTGAATCGTAAAATTTATTCTCATCGACAATCACAGTCTCATGGCCCTTATCATCAAGCCTTGAAAAGAAGTGCCGATAAATCCAATTCTCACGACTCACAGGATTGCAGCTCAAAATAAAGTGCATGCTCACCTTTGGCGTTCTGATACGGCCTTGAAGCTCTTTGAAGCCCTCATACTTAATCTCTGACGCTTCCTCCATCCATACGATTGAAACGTCATTGATTGATTTTACCTTCTCTGGTTTGTCCATACCCTTGAATACTATTTTTGAACCATTGTGGAACTTGATTTCCATTGGGTGCATCGTGCTCGTTACCTTGCATTGCTTCCTACCCCTGCGAAATTCCCTTGGGTCACTCGTGTACAAACCCAAATCGTCTAGGATTTCGATGAACAAAGAGAAACACGAAAGGTTCAGAGTGTCGAACACCTCACGAACTACCAAACAGGTACGCTTTTCCTCAATTAGCTTTAGGATTATCTTCAATGCCACCTGATAGGATTTCCCGGAACCATAGCCACCGACCAGTAAGAATGTCTCATAGTCCCAATTGAAAATGAAATCCTCGAACGCAGGTGCCACCTTCTTTTCAATTACCAACGCTAATCATCCTCCCAATCATCAGGCCAATAATCAACGCTGTCCTTGTCCACTACCACTTCATCTTTTGCCTTGCGCTTTTTCTTTCGTTGCGCTTCTTTTTCCTCGTCCGTCATGCCACGGACTGTTACCGATGTGTTGACCGACTCATCCAAGCCCGGTCTGGTTCCCGTCTCGTCATTGCCAGCTCTAGTTACCACGATTGAAACCGTATCGTCTGACTCTAGCGTAATTCGCTGCTCGGGATTCTTGCACCACTTATCAGGTCTGCGATTATAAAGCCAACTCTGAATCGCATAAACGTTAGGCGCTTGCATGGATTCGGTCACTTCTTCGCGTTCCTCGACCACAACGCCGCCCTTGATTACCGTAACCGTCTTGATTTCCTTTTTCTGGAAGCCTAGAGCGGCCTTTAGAAGCGCGTTCTCTACCTTGTAGTCTGTTACCTCGGAACCAGCGGCCAAAGCGTCTCTAACAGCCTTAGATTGCTTCTTAAGGGTATAGAAAGTCTGAGTGGATATACCCATCTTCTCTATGATTTCCTTCTGCGTGAACCCGTCACGCGCCCAACCCTCAAGAAGGATTAAATTATCCTCACTCTCCCACTTTGCCAAAAGACGTGAACCAACTCTAGGTTGTGCCATTGATTCACCCCAACTTTAAACAGCAAAAGGCACCCCGAAAGGTGCCTTGCCGAACATTTGAATTGCCTTACCTCAGTCGTTCCAATACCAATCCGACCTTTCACGCATCCTGAATGCAGGATTGTCCCAAACCTCGTCAAGCACTCCATTGCGCTTTATCGTGGTCATTCCGTCATAAAATTCAAACTCACGAAACACACCAGCAAGCACAGCAGAATCGTAAATCTCGACCTTAGAACTTCCCTTGCGACCGATGCACAAAACCTCATCACCTGAATACACGTTGATTGCCGCATCCGTGATTTCATCGGATTCAATGTCAACGTCCACTGTTACTTTGGTGCCGCCATACGTGAAAATGTCAAATGCCATGGTATCACCGACTCTCTTATTTAAATTTAACTCTCATCCTCAATCATCTGCCAGTTCTTGAGGAACCTTGCACGGATAACCTCATTGAAATCCGCATTGACCAAAGGCATCGGGTCTAGCAGGTCGAAGAACTCGCCGAACAGAGCGTTCTTAAAAGCACGCTCAAGCGAAACCAACCCACCCCGGCACCCTTCGCGCAACTCTTTGGCTTCATCCTCGCTAAGCTTCCCTGCGCGCTCACGGTCATACGAATTCTCAAGACGGCACTTATCAACCCTCCACTGCTGGAAGATGCACAGAGCCGAATCATTGTCATGCAGAAGCGCACAGCACAGGCCATCGACCAGCTTCTTGAAACGCTCCTTGTCCTCCTTGATGCAACGCTCGTCGCAATCCTCGGGACAATCGCCACATTCCTCAAGGATTCCGATACCCAAAATATGAAAATCACCGTTCTTGAGTGCGTCGATAAGCTCCTGCGCTTCCTCCACCGACTTGATACCGCTAACCGCACCAGTCGGATTGTCGCGCAAGACCTTGCCAAAAGCGCCTGACTCGCTTGCGTACTTCAAGGCATCCACCAACGCATCCATGATTTCCCGGCTCTTGTCTGCCATTGTAAGCCCCTTTCTGGCCCTTATACTCAGTGGGTGGACATTTACTCATGCCACCCACTCACAACCGCTTAGAAACGCTCTCAGCGCCTTAGAACACTACTGCTTGTTCATCATCTTGGTAAGAAGATTGCTCATGTGCTTCTGTGCGCGAATATGACCGATTGCACAAGCTTTAAAAAGATAAGAATTCTCAGAATAGAACTTCTTAACCAAAGCCATCTTGTGCTCATGAACCTCAGAAGCACGCTTCTCATAGTCGGCATAGATTGCATCCGACTCATCCTTAAGGCCAGCTTCATCAAGCTTGTGCGCTGCACTCGCAAGACCATTAGCAGATTTATGGTCACGCAAAAGTTCAGAACACTCAACAATATGGTTCTGATAAAACTGCATAGAAAGAGCATTGAGAATTTCGCTCGTCTCGATGGTAATAGTGGTCGTTGCCATTTCGGAACCTCCTAAGTAAGGAACTTTGCTTGCCACCAACTATATTACGCCTTTCACACAGGATTGCAAGCACGAATTTAGGAATTCTCAGACTTATTTTCCTTTTCCTTTGCCTGTTGCTCACGGTACTTGCGCTCGATAGTCCAGTACGGAATCACGCGCTTGTCGTAGTCAACCGCAATCTCATGCTCAATCTGGCAACCTCTGGCATGCTGCCAGTTAACGGCCATCACGACCAAATCAGCCTTGTCCATGGCCTTGATTGACTCACCCAAGAACCAAAGAGCGCCAACAGTCTCACCCTCTGGCACATCCTCATCTGAGAACAGAGAATCAATTACCTCGATTTCCTCATCGGGATAAACGCAACCGATTACGTGAATCATAACGTTGCGCTCAATCTCGATTTCATCAAAGGTTCTGTCCTTCATCGGTTGGGAAATAAACACCTTCATTCAAAATCACCGACCTTTAATTTTCCTACTGATACTCAGGCCACAACCATTCGTCTGTCCATTGCGTAGCCATGGCCTTAGCGATACCCGGAAACGTCTTGCTGCGAATCATCGAACGAATTGCAGGTGGATAGTTCCATGCGTCCGCATACCATTCTGCCATCGTCCTACCGTTCTCGCCTGTCTTGATTCGCTTCTCTGGTTTGACCATGTTGGTTGGCTGCAAAGGTTGCAAGCCCTTCAACCACAGACACGTTTTCTTCTCGTATGGGTCACCAAACCAATACGGTTGGATTATCTGGTCTGGTTTGCGGTACACACTCGACATTATGCCAACGGGATTTTCAATCGCCACCTTTGGTATGTGGTCAAGAGCGGTAAAGGCTAGAAAGAATCCAATACCAGAGTATTGCTTGCCATTCCGCTTCTTTTCCTCGAACCATGCAGCACCACTTACCGCCAAATGCGTGCAAGGCGGGAAAGCAATTACCATGTCCCAATTAAATTTTACGATTTCCAACGCATCAGCTTGAATGTGCCACTCAGGATGCTTCCCGGTCGTGGGTAGCAAATCACAGGAATAGGCTTCATGCCCCCCTACGTAACTCTGTGGTCACGCTCTGTGATTCCTCGCACGCAACTAGTACACGCATTTAGACCACTCCAACACGCATGCTCAAGGTATCGAACAGCCTAGCCCTAACGTCTGTGAATTGGGATTCGGCAACCATGATTTGCTTTGAGTTGCCAGAACGTATGGCTTCATTGTATCGACGCTTTGCCTGTTTCAATTCAGACTTTTCCGAATCGGTCATGTAATCCATTAGCCTTTTCAAATTCCCTCCTTTTGCTTGGCACTTAAACGCAGAAAGGGGTACCCGTAGGCACCCCAATCCATTTAATTTATTCCTGACCATCCAACACGATATCGTACCAGTCGGAATCATCACTGTACTTCTCATACAGGGAATCACGATATTGGCTGTTCTGCCAACGCTCGTCCTCGGTACCGATGGTAAGAACCTCATGCGCATGGATAAGGCAAACCGTATCGCCAACCTCGGCGAAAATATTGTCCACGCGCTCAAGCTGCTCATTGTTCTCAATGGTGAACTGCTCGACCGAATCAACGAAAAGCTTGCGGAAAACCTCTTTACCGTCAAGAATCGCCTGTGCGTACTTGTACTGGTTCTTGATGATATAGGGAATGGCTTCCTCGCACATGCAACGGAATTTGCATTCCTCGTAGTCCATCGTGGTCAAATCAACGATGCCGTAAAGCTTCTTGGCGAATCCGCGCTTTACCACCAAATCACCGCGCTTGATTGCAGCGTAGATAATATTCGCTTGCTTGCGCGTGAAATAGCTCCAACTACTTACCGTGCCGTACATCCTGTGCCACCTTCCAACTAGGAAACTTGCTTGCCAAGAACAATAATACGCCTTTTGCACTGGAATGCAAGAAATATTTTGGCTGTGGTGGATGCTTGCACCCATGATTTGCTGTGCTGTGTGAGTATGCCAAGTGAAAGGAGGTTCCCATTCAGACCGAAGCAAGAAAGGAGTTTTTCAACAAGGCAACCATGCGCGTGTCAGTCGCAACGAAAGGAAGGATTTGCAACATGACATTGTAGGTTGGGAATCACTGCACTCCCCGCAAAATGCCAGACTCGACCAACCTTAGCCTTGCAGGGTGCCTAAGACTTGTTTTTACGATTGCTCTAGCACCCTTGTGGTTTGGCAATCGACACAAGCACAAGCACCCACCACAGCCAAAACAGAAAACGGGATTCCCAAGCGCACGAAAGACAGACAGCAAGCAAACCGGATACTGACGCTTGGGAATCCCTATGCCATACGGAACAGTGGCGTATTCCGTTAAGCAACGAACAAAATTTAATCGGCTTAGAACCTATGACCAATCCGCTCTAGCCAATCCTCGTAGTCACCCATGAAAAGCACAAGCTCATAGATTCTGTCCTGTGCCATGGAATAGCTGCCGTCCGTGTCAAGCCTTGTGAACCGCTCGACCGGGACTGGCATGTTGTCGGCACGGTTCACGTGCCTTGCGTAGGACTTTAACGCCCATATGGTCAGAATCCAGAACAAGCCTAGGAACCACTCGCCGCCTATCGCAAAGTACCCGCGCTTAGCCATTCCGTCAATCCCCAACCAGAGGAACAGGAAGGGACACACGGCAACCATCACGTTAGCGAAGCTGTTGCAATTCCTGCGCATGAACCTACGAAAATTAAAGTAGGCATCACGCACCATGGCACGAAATATTTTCTGACCGCCTGTATTGGAATTTGAATTTAACTGCTCTGTAGAATCCATACGAAATACCACCCTAACCTAGCCCCATTTTGGCTTTCAGACTTTCAGAACGCGCAACCATGTCGGCCAAATCGTTCTGAGGGTTACCACTGTGGCCCTTGACCTTGAAGAACCTTACCGGGATTCCCGCATCCTGAACGTACTCAATCAACGTTCCGCACTCATCCCACATGTCCGGGTTTTTTATTTCGTCCCCTTTTGCGTTTCTCCAATGGTTGTTGCGCCATTCGACGTACCAGCGATTGCAGATGCAGTTGATGCAATACGCGCTATCTGAGAAAATCTCATACTTAACGTCGGGGTACTTGTTGTACCTTCCGAAATACCACGTATCGTAATCAACTATCCTTTTCAGGGCTTCTATTATCGCCCTAAGTTCCATTCGGTTGTTGGTTGTCTCGCTTCCGTTCCCACCGTAAATAACAACGCCCTTATGGGTGTAGAAGATTGCGCTCCAACCACCGAATTTGTCATTGGTGCAAGCACCGTCAGTGTAAATGCGTTGTCTCATTCCTCAATCCTATTGCTCCGCTTTTGATGTTGAGAAACAAGAACAAAACAACCTTGCAAACGACCTCGTAAAGCGTAAGGCCATATGCCGTGCCTAGCCAAGAATGACCGTCAAGCTTTTTGATGCCACACGACCAAACTATGTTCGATTCGTTCCCATCCTGCTTTACGGCGAAAAAGTCCAGTGGGTCAATCGCATATTTGAGCATCATACTTGACAAGAGTTTTTCAACCGATTGGAACGGCAAATCCTCATCCATTGGATAGTCTCGGCATGATTTGAAATTCCTCAATGCCCTTTGGATTCCGTTTCTGTCGAAATCCTTGCGGAAGTCCGCTTTCAATACCCTCTCAGGTGTCAGCGCCATTTCTGTTTTCCTTTGCAATTTAAATTTAATTTGCGCCCTCTATAGGGGTAACGCAAGGAATCCACGTTAGCTACTCGCTTCATCCCTGCGCCCTCGCCCTTATAAATCAGATGGTTCCGAACTCGGGAATTTAGCCCAATTACCTAGGCTTGTTCTAAATGTCCCAATCGTCCTCATCGTCATTATCATCATCGTCGGCCTTTGCATCGTCGGCCATCAGAAGGTCGATGTACACCTGTGCCTTTTGGCGTGGCTTGGTTTCGATGCCGCGCTGCTTGCAGGTCTTGTACAGCTCGGGAGCCTTCATGCCCTCATACGGGTTGTCCTCGCCCTCGTCGGTGTCCTCTGCTTCCTCGACTGGCTCGGGCTGCTTCTTGGGACGGCCACGGCGCTTGGGCGCGGGCTTCTCTGCCGCTTCCTCGGTTGCCGCCTTGCGAGGACGGCCACGGCGCTTGGGAGCCGTCTCAGCGGGCTTCTCGTCCTCGTCGGTGTCCTCGTCCACGTCTGCCGTCTCAACGGGCTTAGAAGCGCCCTCAGCGCCCCACACGGCCTTTGCAGCGTTGTTCATCTTGATACCGCTGGTCGCGTCACCGATAAGCTCCGCAACGTCTGCCATGGCATCGGGTGCCAGTGCCACAGCAGCCGCAATCTTTGCGAAGGGGACGGGATACTTGGATGCGAGGTTTGCGATTGCTTCCGTGTCGTTCTCACGAATCGCAACTACGAAATCCTTGACTGTGTAAGCTGCCATCTTGGTTTCTCCTTTTCTCGCGCTTACCACATTGCCTTTACGCTAGGACAAATCCTAGCACTCCACACCTAGAAAAACAATCGGGAATCAGAGGAATTATATTTTATTCCTCGTCCCAATCCTCGGCTTCATCAGCCGACTCGTAGTCAATCGCGTCATTCAGGGCATCACGTAGGCCCTTTAGGGCTTCAAGGTTCTCGAACACGATAGCGCCCTTCATGAACACAGAGATAATCTTCTCGTCCTCGATTACCCTAAGCTGCTGCGCAATCGTGTAGCCGCCCTTGGAACAGCTCGAAACCACAACGTTTCGGTTCTTTGTTGCCCTGCACTTCGCAAGCTCGGTGTAAGTAACGTCTGCCATCACTCATCACCCCAATCATCATCTTCCCAATTTTCCGATTCTTCTTCTTCATCGTCCTCAAGCTCTACCGTTGCCGTGTAGGTCACGGCGAACTGCGGAACATCGTCAGACTTTAGCGGCAAGTGGTTCAGGTTGTCAACCTCCACGTAGTCTGATAGGCCCTCGAACTGTAGCTTGGATTCCCCATCGTCAAGGATGGTGGACTTCTTGAGCCTGAACAGCCCCAACTTGTAGGCACGTTCCCCGGCCACCTTAGCCACGATATAAATGTCTTGGCTCAAGAGCTGTTGAAGCTCGATAGTGTGTACTAGCTCGGAATACTCCGAATTTAAATTTAACGTGACGGCACCGTTGTTGCGCCTGTTGTGGTTCTGGTACGTGACCACCTGACGGATGCTGATTTCCCGTTCCGTGCTCATGTCGCGCTCTTTCCCTTCTCGAATCTCGCTTTGCGTTCCTTCTCCATTTGAATACGCGCTTCTGCGCCACTCCCTATAACCCTGTGATGCCCCTGAGAAGCCACAGAATCAATTCTAAGGCCCTCATCCACCGATTGTGGCTTATTACCCGTCTCTAGGTACTCTGCCACCTCCAAAAGGCTCTCAGGGCTTACAAGCAGATACGTCGAATTGTCGGAAAGGAAGTTGATTGCGAACACCGGGAGCCTGTGTGAAACCATGGCGTGATACTCAAGCTTCTCGATATCCAACTTTTGCACCCTGATTGATTGCGCGTCCGTGGATTTCAGTTGGCACAAAATATCTTCCGATTCTCCGTCCTCCTTCTGAACCCAACCGTTGCCGCTTCCCGGCACCTGACGCAATCCAAGGCGCTCCAACACCTCGCGTTCGTTCTGGTAGTAAAATTTGCCGCTTCTCTTAGCCATTCTCGATTACCCCTTTTATAGCGCGGCCCCTTCTCCACCGTGACAAAACATACCATGAAAAATAAATGCAGGTCAATATTCGTCACGGAAAAATATTTTCCTCACATGTCCTTTGTCAGCTCATAGCACATGTACTCATGTGCGCTCATGTCCTGTATGGTTTCGGCGAACGCGCCAGCAAGCATCCTCAGACCATAGGCACACACCATCACCAAAGGCATGTTCCCCATGGGCATTGCGTAGCAGAGCGAATAGCCAAGCGTGCGCACATCGTCAAAGCCCGTGGATTCCAGCTTGTGCCATTCGACACGCCACACCGGGTTACCCTTCGCATCGTCACCATACAGGCCGAACCGTAGCGTTATTGGCTTGCGCTTCTCATCCATGGGAACCAAGTCATAGTCGAACCCAACGCATTTGTTCAATGCGTGCCGCTTGTTGTACAGCTCCTTTTGCTTTATAGCCATTTAGTTTATCTCCTGCATGTGGTCGTATGCCTGTACTATGTGATTTGCAATACCAGCAATGTTCCGCTTGTCGAATGGCGTTAGCGAATTTATGCACTCCATCACGTTCTTACCATCGAATATGTCCATGCAATAGTAATACTTGGATTGCTCGAAGTCGGATTCGCTGTAATCGTCAGAATCCCAAATCATCTGCGCAAGCTGTTCGGCAAGCTCGTAATCGAAAGTGCCGTCTGGCAGGGCATCGGCACGCCCTAGCACATAGGCAACGAATCCAAGGCTCAAAACCCTGCGCTCTATGTGGCTGAAATGCTGCCTATGTTCCTGATACATCCATCTTGAGGACTCGAAATCTATTCTCGGCATTTCCTTTTCTCCTTTTCGTTTCACTTGCCGATTTAAATTTAAGAGCAAAGGAAGGGGTACCGCTTGGGTACCCCATTCCCGTGTTCCTGCTATGCCGCTTGCAGCTTGAGAAGTGCGCGGGTGTACTTGTTGGAAAGGTTAGGGCGAATGGTGCGCAAGGTGTCCTTGTCGATGCCCTTCACAACCGCAATCCTGATGATGGTTGCCGTGTCCATCCCCGCGCCCTCAAGCTTGGTGACGCTGATGATTGCGCGATAGCTGAACGTTGCGCGAATCCCAAGGTTGTTGCAAGTCTCGCGCATGGCGTGCATGAAGTCCACCAGCTCACGATTGCCCTTGGCAAGGTTCATTTCAACGCGCTCGTCATAGTCGAACTCAATCATAACGAATCGGTCAAGCGTGGCACCGTCAAGGCTCATGCGGCCAGTGTACATATCGTCGGCACCGTTGCCCATGGTGTTTCCAGCGGCCACGAAATGCACGTGGTCAAACTCGACGCGACCAACGGGAAAGTTGAAATAACCATTGGCAATTGCAGCGTTGAGAAGAACAAGAACCTCAGGAGTGGAAGCGTCGATTTCGTCAAGGAAGAAAATGCAATCCTTCTCGTTGACGCAAGCCTGATAGAACTCAGTCTCGTTGTAGTTGCTGTTGGCATCCTTGTACCCGGTCAGCTTGAATTCGTCCTGCACGCTGTTGGCGAAATAGAAGTCCCAACCAAGCTCCTTGGCAATCTGCTCGACCGTGTAGTTCTTGCCAGCACCAGCAGGGCCACCAAGATAGACGGGAATTCCGCACTCAAGGCAGGTCTTGATGGTGTCGTACTGAGCGTGACGAATCGGGCCATCCTCGGGCTTGTCCTCGGTGATGATGTTCTCGGGCTTCACGCTCTCGGCTGTGGTGGGAAGCTCGATGGTGATTGCACCGTCAACCTCGGGCTTGCTCTCGGGCTTGGAAGCATTGCCGTTGTTGCCGCGACGCTTGCCAGAAACCTCGACCATCTTAACAGCTTCAAGAACCTCAAGCGTGGCAAGGTCGAAATAGATGTTCATGCCAGTCATGCGGACATACACGCGCTTGCCCTGCTTCATGATTTTCTGGTTGTAGTTGTAGACCGTCGTGCTGTTGCCGAACATTGCCTTGGCCTGAATGCCCTTGCCACCCTTGCGGAAGGAAACGATGGTGAAATTGTTCACGGAACGCAGGGAATCGTTCTTGTAGGAAAGGGAAACGGTCTGGTTGGTGTTGGTCTTGACGGTGATGGTGTTGGTGCGCTCGGTCATGTTTGCTGCCCTCCTAGGCACTTGGGTTTGTCTGCCTGACAACAACTATAATACGCTTCCCAAAAATAAAAACAAGCCAGAATCCGAAAATTTTTGCTCTGACACAAAATATTTTTCGGACTCTGGCATTTTCTAGTCTATTTTGCGAAGTTGCCGCCGAACTGCTCCAAATCGTCAAGGCTGCTAATTTTTGCCGTGTCGCAATAAATGAAGCTAGGAAGGAAATACGTACCAGAATCGGAAACCAGAGCTTCACGCATGGTACGTGAGTGAACGACCGAACCATAATTCCAGTTGTACTTTCTGGTGTTGGTAAATGGGGAAACCTCAATGAAGCGGAACATCAAACGCCTGAGCATGGAAGGATGTGCAAGCGGAAAAGCAAGCTTGGAAACATTGAGCTTTTCGGAAGCATCCTTGAGCTTCACGTTAACGATTGTCTTGTACGTGTCAGAATGCGTCCTGATTCCCATGGTGATGAAAAGATTAACGCGATAACCAAGAGACTCAACGCGCTTGATAATCTGCATGGCCTTTACGGATTCCTCAATGATGGTGTCGGCACTGGTCGAACCAGTGTAGTCAACGGATTTATAAAGGTTAATCACACGCTGCTTGATTTGCTGCTTTTTCATGCGAATCATGCAGTTGGGCTTTCCCTGAATGTATCGGGGGACAGACACGAAACCACCAGCAACGTCATAGCACCGACGATTCACGGATTGTGCCTGAACATTTTTCTCAGCCTTGGCAAGCTTTACCACCAAGTCCTGTGCCTGAACGCTCCATCCCTCACGAAAGAGCTTCATGGCATCCTCAAAGCTTGCCGTCTTGGTGAACCACTCATCACCCTCATAGCTCGAAAGCCTTGCACCCTGAAATGCCGCATTGGTTTCGGTGGTGGTGATGTAGTCGGCGAACTCACCAAGGGAGTTGAAGCTTACGACCTTGTAGCCATTGTCGGATTTGGTCTGCTTCATGTCGGTACCTCCAAATAGGATAGGTGCTTGCTGGACAAGTCCATCTTAGCAGAGTGTCGCAACCGATGCAAGCGAGAATTTTGGGAAACTTCCGCGCTAAATCTTTTGCATTTCAAAACATTTTGCGTTTCTGTTTGCTTTTACTTTCCTGCCACAAGCAACTAATCTGTTTGGTTCTTACACCACAAGCAAGGTTATTTTGTTCCTGTTTGTTTTCCTACCACAAATACCACTAGATGTTTTTCTGTGTGTTTCTGTGTTTGTTTGCTTTTCTGTTTTTCTAGCAACTTTACTACATTGCTACAATACACCCTTACCCTAACCCCCTATAGTCCCCCTTCCCCTCTCCCGGAAGGAAAAATTTAATTCAGTTGTAGGTGTCGTTGAATCCGTTTTGCACCATCAGGCTTTGCACGCTCCTACACGAATCCAAATCCATCAGCCTACGCAATTCCTCAAGCGTTGGCCTACGCTTCATCGGATAGTTTTTGTGCTGGATTCCTACGTAGTTGTAGGTGACTTTCGGGGTGGTTTTTGCCCTTTCTTTGAGAACGCGAACGATTCCAGCGTTCCTTTGCGGGTCATACGGCAACGAATGGATTGCATGGTAATGCTCGAATACCGCAAAATCGGCTTCCTTTGACCAATGGATAACGTATTCCGTACCCTTTTTCTCAATCACCTCATGGTAAAGGAGCGTTTTTATCAGCCTTTGCTTTATCGCCTTTGCCATCCTGATATGCGACTTGCAAGGCTTTATCTGCTTGTGGTTTCGGTTCCCAAGAAATTTATTCCAGTTACCGTTCACAAGATTTAATAGCATTTGGGTATCGAAACACTCCCAAGCGGATATCTCTTTGTAGGCATTCTGTTGGCGAAATTCCTTGTAATCTCCACAAACATCATCATACGTGTACTCCTGTCCACGGTAGTCATACCCAAAGAAGGGCTGGTGTGGGGAGTCACCGACATTGAAACCGTAGTAGCGGCAACTCAAGGGCTTAGACAACATTTCCAAAGATTCCGTCCTGCTAATCCACACGCCATCGTAGCCGCCGAAATACTCAATCACGTATCGGATTCCATCACGCATGTACTTGCCAGAGTCCAACGTTGTCTGTAGGACGAACTTGCAATCCCAATAGGTATGCGGCGTTCCGTCGCTGTTGAGCACCAAATCGCCGTTAGGCTCTGTGAGCCAATGAGAACCCGCCAGAGCGAACGGAATCCTGTTCTGCTCTCCTACTGCCTTAGCCGCTTCATAGGCCCTCAGAATCGCTCCCATGACCTCACAGCCCCATCCTAAGATTGTTGAGTCCCTGCACCAGCCAAAGCGTTGCGGTCATGGCCCAACTGAAAGCCACCCACCAATCGACGGAACGTTTCGTGTCACGTGCAATCTTGACGCACAGAGCGACGATAACGTACTGGACTATCGCAACGCAGATTGACGGATTTAAATTTATTCCTACCATTCCAGACTTCCTTTCCTGCTCTCGCCCTGTAGCTTCTCGGGATGCTCAATGGCACACATGGCTATCCCCACGGCATCACATGCGTCATGGTCTATGTACGCCTGACGGCCATCCTTGGCAACGAATATCCCACGCTTCCTTTTGGTAGGCTCATCCAAGTAGCGGACGATTTTGGACTTAAGGCCCATCTTCAAGCACTCTTGCACGGTAGGCCACTTCTCGTCCGGGACACCATAGCGATTCTTTCTGGTCGCTGGTTTGCTCGTGCCACAGAAAGCCTTTTTCCATGCGCGTGTGTCCACCGAATAGCACTCCACGCCATGCCTTGAGCACACGTCCAAAATCGTAGCCACAAGGCCACCCGTGCGAATCATGTAGTCTGCAGAGATATGGCCCTGTGAGAACGTCCTTATTCGCTCGAAACACACCACAATCCTAGGCTCTATGGCCTTGCCGTAATACTGTATCGGCGTGCCGTTCCAAACGTTCTTGATTTGTTCCTCAGTTAATTTTTCTGGATACTCGTAGTCACGGCAAAGCTTCTGCTCTATGGCACTAAGAAGGTTGTCCAACCAGTAATGCAGCATCCTGCGATACGAAATGGCCTGAATGTTTGAATCTCGGTTCTTCGCACCAGTGGAATAGGATTTCACGACTTTAATTTTGCCGTCGCACACCACGCAAACGCCTGTAGATGCATATGACTCATCAATGCCGATAACGACCTGATTGTATGGCCCTTTGCCGACTTTGATTTCCGGGTACTGCTGCGTCCTTGGGTCACGTAGCCAACTGGTGAATTCGTGTTGGCAATCCTGACAGAGGAAAATGTCATGAAAACCAAACGTCTTTCCACCATCACCATATGCAGGTGTTCCGTAATAATATTTGTCTCCCGGCTCAACGTACCCAAAGCCACCAGATACAAGCGTGTTGCAATCGTTCACCAAGTACACGTGCTGCCTGTAGGTCAAATCAACGAACTTCCCGCAACGCTCGCAACGACCTGTGGCGCTCCTAGGCATCCTAGCAAGCTTGCATTTCTTTTGGTCTGGACACTCGACGCAATCCTGATACAGCACTTGGTCAAGCCTAATCGGACAATACTTAGCCATTTCCCAATACCTCCCCTAGAACGAACATAAGCCCTTCTGAGACACGGCACACAGGCAAACGAACAAATACCCATGTGACAACTCAGAAGGGCTTAAATGGCTTCTCATGGCCTTACAGACCTATTCCCAATCCTCATCATCTTCATCTGATTCATCGAACCCTGCCCACTCATCATCGTCAGCCTTTGAAATCGGTTCCTCCAAAGACCTGAACAGGCCACGGATGCCAGCGTATTTGTTCTCCCACATGTTCATGTCGTACCCATGCCAGAACCTACGCTGAACCCAAACGTCAGAGAAGTATTCGGGAGTGAACCAAACCTTCTCAGGCTCATCATAAAAATTTACCTCGCCCTGCATCAGTGCGTTTGAACAGGTCACGATAGCGGCAACACCGATAAGGGAAAGCTGAACATAACACATGGAGCAGCAAACAATGTCTATGTCGTTCGCGTTCACCATCACGTGATTTCGCCAGTTCAGTCGGTGGAACTCGTTGTTTGCTTGCTCCAACCCTGCAATCATCGTCGCGCCGCCACCACATGCACAGTCGTACATGCAGTACCAGCCCTTGTCCTTCACGGTCTGCCTGATGCTCTCGTGGTCTTGCGTGACCTGTGCCATCAGGCCACAGGCGGAATAGGGCGTGAAGAACTGACCAGCGTTGTTGTTGCTGATTCCAAGCTCCATGTAAATCTGACCAGCGAAGTCTTGGAAGGGATGGATTTGGAATTCCTCGACCAGAGCGGCGAACATTTCCGTAATCGTCTGTACCTCGTCCTTCTTGTACTTCTTGATTATCTGCATGTACCTATCTTCATGTTCCTGCCATACCTTCTGCAATTCCTCAGATTCGGAATAGAGCTGCTTTGTGAGCGGATTCATGATGGTCAGCGCGAACATTTCCCACAGGTCAGCCCATACGGGATACTGGTGCCTTGTGTGGCACAAGTCCTTGAAACCATCCATGAAGCGTTTCTTTGGCGGTATTACCTGCTCTGCCTTTTGCTTTGCCATTTAAATTTATCCTTCTCCTGTTATCCTGATTCGGCCATTGTTTATGTTCCAACATGCGTCACGCATAACACACGTCTTGCACCTAGGGCTTTGCGGACTCTTTGCGTCCTCCGGTCGTTTGGGCATCTTGTGGGCATCGAAAACACGATGGTAGGCTTCAACGATTCCTTTTGCACGCTCCACGAATGGCCTAACCAATGAGTAGTCGTAATCGTAAAGCTCCACCTTGAAATCCTGCGTGTTCTTGTCCTCAGACAGAACGAAACCCTTTCTGATTTCCTTTAGGTGCATGTACCACTGGCATTGCTTCCAAGCGCTAGGGTGCCGCTCCATCCTTGTGAACTGAAACGTATTGACAGACTTTATTTCCCCTACCATTTCACCATCGTAGAATTTAGGAATCCTACAGATGATATCAGGGGTATAGCTCATCATGTATTCTTCGCTGTACTGCGTGTAATCCAAGTCCTCCGCACGCGACCACCCGGCACGTATGAACAACCGTTGCCACTTCTCGTGAATCGCGTTACCTTCCTCGAATATCCGCTTCAACCCGGCTGATATCTGCTCGCCCTGCAATTGGCGGTAAATCAGACTAAGCACCTGTGAGCGTAGGCAGAACTTCTTTTCGGACACAAGCATGTTTGAAGCGTGCAGTCCTATGCGTTCCTGCGTCTCTGCACCTCTGGTCATTACCATCTTGAGGAATCGCGTTTCCTCGTCTATGTCCTTTTCCAGAAAGAAAGCCTGATTCAGAAGGGCATCGAATGCGTTGCAATCCGAATCCTGAACCTTAACGCGCTTGTCCTGAGCTTCCTTCTTGATTTGGTCTACCAAACCCATTTGTCCTGCCTTTCGATTGGATTCAACAACTTGTACATCACGTAAGCACTAGCATACCCCTTATACCCACTGTCCTGCAAATACCAATCACAGAATGTGTCGGCATCCATGTGGGCATGCTTCTTTAGTTTATCGTCCATGAACTTTGAGATTGGGAAAATATTCTTTCGACCATAGCCATACAGCATCACGCGCTTTCTTACCTTCTCGTTTGGCAACCATTCCCACATGCGCAAGTCCATCAGCAATTGCAGGTCTGACCAATGTTCCTGCAAATCGTTGGGATTGAAATACCCATCTGCGCATGCGCAAACGTAGTTGTAAACCAAATCCATCGTGCAAGCGTCTGCCGCCTGTTGGTCTGTGGGGAACTCAACATCCAAGAACGTTTCACCGATAAGCCAAAGCTTTGAACTTAATTGCTCAATTGTGGGGACGGTAAAATATTTGACGGAACCCAAGCCCTTTACAAGCTTCCTGCTTTCCTCGCCGCAATTCTCGCACAGCCAACGCATGAGCCTTTTTGCTTCCGACCTGTACTGTGAATATTGAAGGATTGCCGTCAATATGGCTTCATGCGGACTCTGGTTAATCACATGGACACCACTTGAGTACATCGCATACTCTCGCATGTATCCCTGACAGTCCATAAGGCTACGGTTTATCTTCTGGTAGTCGGTGCCTAGGTCGAAATATCGGAACCACACATCGAAGAACTCATCTTCCGTGCAGTTCAGCAAAAGCCTATCACTCTTTTGGGCAACACCCAAAAGCCTGTCCCCATGCTGTATGGTGTATCTGGTGTGGTCTGCGTTACGGTCGTGCCTTTCCCAAAGCAACGTCTGACCACTGAAAAATGTTTGTCGTATTGAGAAATATGGTACGTCTATCACAAACATTTATTTTCACCTTCCAACATAGGGACTTTCGCTGATTACTGGTTTATGCCGTACTTGTCACGGATTTTCTTAGCCATTGCGACATACCAATCCGACTTTTGGGAATCTATCTCCGCGCACTCGCCGACCTTGTAGCCAGCACGATAGCGGTACTTGTGCGCCGAACAGATGCAAAACCCAAGCGTGTACACAGGCCCGTACAACGCAAGCATTTCGTCTATGCACTCCATGGCATGATGCTTATAATGGTCTGGATTAACCTTGTCATATTGCTTCTCAATTCCATCGAAACTAGAAGCGGGAGTGTTCCTGAGCTTGATTCCCAAAGGACTAGTATCCTCGATTCCACCAATGCAACCAGCCATCAATACCGCCTACCTTTCTTGTCTCTCATGGCCCTCAACATGGCCCTAGTCTGAGCTTTCTTATCATTGCCGTACACAACCCACAAAATAAATTCGTCGTAAATCTTATTGAACTCGGCAAAACCAGTGCGTGCAAAGTCGTGCAAATCCTCACGTGTGTAATTCCTCGAATCAATGCCCATTTCACTGAGCAATTCGTTCATTACCTCTGCGTACTTCTCCAAAGCGTCAATCAAATACACTTCATCATCTAAATTATTGTTATTTGATTTTGCCATTTAATTTATTCTTCCCACTCGTCTGATGCTGCCTTGCGACCACGACCAAACTGCTCGTTGCGCTGCTTCATGATTTCTGACCTGACTTCCTTTAGGTCAGTGAACGACACAAAGCCACGGTCAAAGAAAAGCGGAATCTCACACTCTCCCATGGGATTTGACACCTTGGACTTGACCACCTTGCACTTGATTATTATTCCGACCTTCTCCTTTGCGGCGCTGTTTCGTGGGTCTTTGTTAGGCACCTCAATCCAAGCCCTACGCGCCACCTGAATCCTTAGACTACAGGCATGCTTTAGCTTGCGACCACCGGGAGTGTCGGTTTTCTCGCCAAAAAGCATGGCGTTCATCTTGTCGCGCACCTGATTGGTGAATATCAGCGTCGTACCAGTGTGCTCGATTATTTCCTCTATCGGCGGCAAATATTTGTTGATAAGGCGTGCCGTGCCACCAATGCGCTGTTCCTCAATCGTGTCACGGTCAGCGGACTTGTACACCTTCTCAACGTCCTCCTTTGGCAGAAGGGAAGGGACGGAATCAATGCCGATAAGGGGAATACCAGCCTTTGCAAACTGTAGCGCCTTATTGAAAGCGTCCTCACCGAAACGCGCACGATAGATTAGGAGCTGCTTGGGACGGTTGCCGAATATCCTTGCACGCTCAGCATCAAAGGTACCCTCAATCGGAATGTCTAGCGCCAAGTCATGCAGGGATGCAAAGTGGTACAAAAGCGAGGTCTTGCCGCTTCCCTCTGGCCCGAAAACCTCAATAACACGGCCCTCTGGAATACCGCCGCCTATGATTGCATCCAAGTCCTCAATGCCCGTGCTCCAACGGGGAATCTTTAGGTTTGCGTGCTTGGAACCTAGGGAATAGATTGTTCCCTCGCCCTCGCGCTTGTTTATCTTCGCGCACAGCTCCATTATCTTTGCCTTGTTGGTCTTAGCGGCCATTCTGGTTCCTCCTTGCACGGTACTCGCGCATGAACATTTCATGCCGCCTGTGCGCACGCTTCATGCGCTCATGCTCCTGAACCTCATCCACCACAAGGCTGATTGTTGCCCAACCTATGAGCATGGTAAGCATGATATCCAACACGGGACAAACGTACTGCGCAATCTCGCCCAACTTCTCAATCAAGGCCACGTAATCCATTCTAAGGCCCCTTTCTCTGTCTAATCGACTACTAACCCACACAGCCACTTGCAAGCCCTCAAAAGGGCTTAGAACGCTTCTAACGCTAGTCTGGAAGCAACGCCCACACGACAACGAACGGAAGAATAACCATGAGCAACATGAAGATGAAAAGCACCCACAAGATAAGCGTACCCTGCCAGTCTCGCCTATTCCTCATTGTCGAACTCCCCACGCGCTTCAAGGGCTGCGCACACGATGCATGAGCACGCAGAGAACCCGAAAATGCAACCGATGATAAACACGACACAGTAGGACACGATTTGGTTAAGCGGCATTTCCCTTACGTCCTTTCAAGACAGAAAAGGGAACCACACCCGAAAGCACGGTTCCCAAAATTAAATTTAGTTGTTGTTTTCCTCGACTACCTCAAGCGGACAGTTCTTGGCACACCTGCGCGTGTACGCCACCTTGAACTGATTCCCTGCCTTGGTCATGTCTGCCACGATGCCATCACAGAAGTCCACGAAACGGCACACGGAACAGGATTTGGGCAACTCGCCAATCTCGCGCTCTACCACCAGCGTTACCTTTGCTTTCACTTTCACACCTTCCTAATCGGAAACTTACGGGGTAGAACCACTATAGCCAATCCGTCTGAGAATGCAAGCGTGAATCTGAATTCGTTCCGTCAGCGCATGGAGCTTGCAAGTAGCGTGCTGTTGTACTTGGTAACTCGCGTAATGTAGCGCTTCTTGTCGAACTCCAAAGCGCCGTGCTCCTTAAGCACCTCGACTGTGCGCTTGTTTACCTTCATGCCCTTCCCGGTGCATCGGTCTAGGAAGTTGTCTAGGCTGGTGAATATCCCACCGCGCATGCGCTCTGCCACGATGGCCTGTGCCGCCTTTTCGCCAACGTTCTTGATTTCCTGCAATCCCTGCTGAATCGTTTTCTCACCCTCGACTATTCGGATTCTCGCGCCCTCGGTGGAATAGTTCACGTGCGGAAGGAAAACCACGGCACCATCCGCAACGGCACGCTCTGAGAACTGACGGTATTGGGAAGCGTCACGCGCATACTTGAGCTTCGCAAACCAATAGTCGGTTGGATAATAAATTTTATAGAACATTTCCTCAACCGACACGAGGGAATACCCGGTTGCATGGCCTTGGTTGAACGTGTATGAGAAAAGGTTTTCGTACAGCGCATTGGCTTCGCGTTCCTCCATGCCGTTCTCTATCGCATGGGAAATGAACTTCTCGCCAAGCTCTGCCTTGCGCTTCCTGCGCTTCTCGACCTCCTGACCACCAGCCTGAGCATCGGTGTGCTTCATCAGCTTCATTATCTCGTCGGCTTCCGACCACTCCATGCCACCCAAGTTCACGCAGATTTGCATTACCTGCTCTTGGTACACGATGGTTCCGTATGTGTTGGATGTATACTGCCAGTATGCGCTCTGCTCGGCTTCCGTCGTGTCCTGCTTGTTGGCCGCATACATTTCTGGCATGTGCTGAGACAAAGGGCCGGGTCGATTCATGGCGTTTGCCGCGCACAAATCATCGAAACAGTCACAGCCGATGGACTCCAATATTCCGCGCACCGTTGCCTTTTCAAACTGGAAAACGCCATCACAGTTTCCCTCACGGAACGCACGGAAAATATTTTCGTCCTTAACAACCTCACGATAGTCAACGGTAACGCCTGTGGACTCACGCAAATCCATGATTGATTCCATGGTCTTTAAGCCAAGAATATCGAACTTCACGAGGTTAATGGAGTCAAGGTCTGTCAAGTCGTAGGCGGTCTGCACGCTGCCATCCGAATTTACCTTCAATGCAACGTAGTCAAGAATATCACCGTCTGTCACGGCCACACCCGCTGCGTGGGTGCCGATGAATCTAACCTTGCGATACAGCTTAGAGAAATGCACAAGGATATCGTTGTATTTCCTGTTCCATTCCCTAGCCTGTGGAGCGACCGAAATAAGCTCCATGTTTATAGTCTCATCGTCGTTTATGCACGTGTTGGCGAATCGCTTTATCTCTGCCAACTCTCGCCTATCAACAACGAACTTCTCATTTCCCCTATCGTCAACCTCATAGTTTCCGACCATGCAGACCTTAGCCAAATCGTTCAGCAAGTTATCGACCTTGTACAGGCCATAAGAGCAAATCTTAGCCGCCTTGCCCTTGTACTTGTCGCAAATGTATTGGATTACGTCATGCCTACGTGACGGGACGAAATCAAGGTCGATATCGGGGAAAGAGCTTTTGTCCATGCGTAGGAACCTACGGAAGTCCAAACCGAAATACAACGAATCAACCTCAGTGATGTAAAGGGCATAGGCCACCAAGCAATTGCACACCGAACCACGGCCCGGCCCAACTCCGATTCCGTTTTCCTTGGCCCAAACCGTATAGTCTGCGACCATCAGAAAATAATCCTCGAAACCATGGAACTTTATTACCTTAAGTTCCTCCTTGCAACGCTCGATATATTCCTTCTGGTACACGCCACGACTTCTAAGGCCCTGCTGAACCTTCTTGATTAGCACCTGCATTGAGCTTTCGCCCTTGCCATGGAGCTTAGGAAGCAATAGCGGCAAATCCTCTAGGTATCCGTCCTCGCACCGCTGCTCAATCAAATCCAAGTTGTGATAGCAACGGTCTGCGAAACGCTGCGCCTGTCCCTTGTGCTTGAAGTCCTTACGATGCATTGCAACGAATCGGCGCTTAAGCTCCGTGGGATGTGGCATGTAACGTTCCTTGTACGTTCCCTCTATGTCCTCGAAATTGTGATTGGCTACCGAATGCATGACCATGTAGGTTGGGAAATCGTCACGCCTACCCCTGTGGGAATCGCTCGTTAGAATGCATTCCACACCACATTCCTTAGCAAGCTCCCAACTCATGCGGTTAACACGTTCCTGCACGCCTACGTCGGTGATTTTGTAGGGCTGTATCTCCACATACAAATCCTCGCCGAATATTTCCTTGAGTCTCAAGAGGAATCGCTTTGCCTGTGGTCGTGCGTCACGCAACAAAGCCTGTGAAAGGTAACCAGCAACACAGGCGGTCGTACAAATGCACCCGTCGTGGTACTTCTCCAACGTCTCGAAAGTCCAAATCGGATTGTAATACTTCTGCTGCTCGCCCTCGTACTGCATGCGGTTAATGTTTCCGTACCCAACCAAGTCCTTAGCAATCATGCACATGTGGTACCCACGCTGCTTTTCCTTGAGCACTGGCAGGAAATACCCCTCGACACCAAGAATAGGTTTGATTCCCACTTGGTTGCATGCATTGTACGTCTGAATCAATCCGTTGGTGTTCCCGTGGTTTGTGGTGCAAAGCGACTGGTACCCCAACTCCTTTGCAAGCTTCGCCAATTCCAAGGCGTTTCCAAAACCGTCGAACGTTGAGAACTCGTCATGCCTGTGTAGGTCGAACATTTGGCTACCTTCCTTAAATTTAAATTCTCAGATTGTAAATGGTATGGTCGAACTCGAAAACGCTTGTCTGCCTTTTCTCACCCGGCCAAAGACTATACAGCAAATCGAACAGAGCAACCTTTGTCTTGTACTCCACCACCGCATCACCAGAAGCATCAGGAGCCGATTTAAGGGCATCTTTCCCATTGCATAGGACAAGTACCGCACCCATGCCAGATAGGCGCTTAAATAGGCTCTCAGCGCGTCTAATGGTGGTCATGGCATTCCAGCCACGCTCCACAATACCACTTGCCACAACCTCAAAGCAGAGATTGGCAACCACAGCATCTTTCGCGTTGGCCCGCTCAAACCACTTGATTAGAGAATCCCTGCTGTAATACCAAGCATCCTCGTAAGTCTCGCCTTGGTTGTACGTGTCCACATACTCTGATGCGTAGTTGTAGAAAGGCCACTCAGTCTTGCCTAGCACCTTGCGCACGAACGAATCAGAATAAGAGTTTTGCATTCCCTCGACAATAAGAATCATTGCCGCACCTTCTTAACCTCATCCTCTATGCGCTCCGAATATATTTGAGCCTTGTTGATTATCGCACCAAGCAAGTCCTGCGCATCCATGCCAGACCATATGGCTACATTGAAAAGGCAAATAAAGCAATCCGCTATTTCCTCTGCCTTGTTCTGCATGTCAACGTGGTCTTTGCGAATCGACTTCCAGCGCTTGTCAGCTTGCAGGATTTCCGAAACCTCGCTGGTCAGATGCAAGATGTTGTAGGCTGCGACCTGCGGAACATTCCAAGGTAGGCAATCGTTGTCCTGAACCTCGCATTTCTCACAGTCAACCTCGCCGCAATACTGAACGTATTTTGGCGGCACCCTCGTCATTATGCATTCGTCGTAAAGGCCACCAGAAAGCATGTGCTGCTGGTTGGCAAGCATCAAATCATAAAGCTTGTTCCAAGCACCATAGAAATTATCAACTACCTCTGCCATTATCCCAACTCCTTTAGCGGATTGGCAATATACCCGAACTCCAAACCCAAATCATAGTACACCTGATACAGGCAATCGTGCATGTGCCTTGGCAACATTCCGTCTGGACAACAGTTCATCTTTTCCAGCTTGCGAATCAATGCGTTTTCCGCTTGCAACGCCGTTTTCTCTCTAAACCTAAACAAGCGGAACGTTTGCCTTTTCTGCCTGTTACCCGAATATTCAAAGGTCAGAAACGAATCGCCAATCTTGTATTTGCACGTCACCTTTGGGAGCAAATAGCCTTTGTCCACAAACTCCCAAACAATCAAGGCGTTTGAACGGTCGTTAATGTACATTTCCCAACCAAACACGAAATGGGTAGCCAATCGGATTCAGCACAAAACCAAACCCGAAAGGCTACCCAAATTAAATTTTACCGCTTGCTACGATGCTTCATGCGCCTGTAGTTAGGGCTGCGCTTCCTGTGTCGGAAGTCGTTTGAACGTGCGAAGTCCAAAGGCGAACGGCCACCACTGACACGGCCAAACATGGAAAAGAAATCGAACACGCGCTGGTAATCAGGCTCCATTACTCGTCCTCCCAATCGTCCTCATCGTCCGACCAATCGCCGTCCTCGTCGCTCCAATCGTCCTGCGCCGCATCCCATTCCTCAAGAAGGTTGATGTAGTAGCGCTTGGGCTTGCGTGCAACAACGTCAATCTCACGTTCCTTGCAAAGGCTGAACAGCTCGCGTGGGGACATAGAATCATAGTCCATGTCCTCGGAATCGTCAGACTCCCACGATTCCTCTTGCTTCTTGGGTTTGGATTCCTTCTGCTTTGCAGCTCGCTTGGTCGTGGGCTTCTCGTCCTCGTCCTCGCTATCGTCGTACTCCAAATCGGTAGCGGGATACGCCTTGTCAAGCATCTTCAATACCTGACGCTCCGTGTAGGGCTTTGCCTTTGCGTTGCGGAACTTGTTCTTGTCCTGCGGAATGACGTTGTATGCCGTGCTGGTACCCTTGCCAGTCTTGCCGATAACATAGTCACGGTCAGTGATGGTGCCGTAGTTCTCATAAAAGGCCATGAGCTGAGGAATCGGGCTGCAATTGTTCACCGCGAACATGAACAGCTTCACTTCCTTGGCTTCATAGTCCCAAACGCTCCACACGTACATGCTGCGCGTGCGCAAGTCCTCATCATCACAGTAGGGACAAGCACGACCATATTGCTCTTGGCACGGTACGTTTACGCCCTTGGCATAGGAGTCATGGAAGGTAACCTCAAAGCCATCATCCATGTCAGTGAGGAAGCGAACGCGCACCTTGGAATCAGGACGAACGTAAATTAGCTTGCCGCGATTGCCGCCACTCTTGGCAATGTCCTGCTTCATCTTGTCAATCAGGCCCATAATTTAATTTCCTTTCAACTCTGCATGGTCATTCTGCTTGTACTCATGCAATGTACGGCCATTCATACGACTAAAGGTTTCCGCTGTGAAATCGCCCGGGTCTTTTATCCCCTTTAGGTAGCGGAACCTCGTAACAACGAAATGCTTACGTAGCCACTCTGTACCCCTTCTCCCGCAATCGTCATTGTCCAAAGCGCTTATGACGTGCCTTATGCCCTGTGCTTGCAAGCGCTGTATCTGCTGGTTTGAAGCTTTCCAACCAAGTATCGCAACGGCATTCGGTATTCCCAACTGCACAAGCTTTAGCCTGTCCATGTACCCTTCAACGATGTAAACGGTACTGCAATTCCGATACTCCCCAACCACCGTCGTTGCTCGCCTGAACCCCTCGTTGTACAGATATTTTCTTTTCTCCGCAACCTCTGGAATCCTCGTTCTGCTTACCCAACCACGAAACTTGCCATTGTCGTACATCGGAAAAATCAATTCGTAGTTCCTCTGGTACGTGTACCTACACCCACATGAATTTAGCGTCTCTGCCGTGAAACCGCGCTGTAGCATGTATTCCCTGCAATCGTGCATGTACTCTGGCAAGTCCTCGCATGTCCAATCGACCTGTGACAACCCATGGTAGAAATCATAGGCTTCCGCATACAGTTGCGCATTATGCCTTTTCCTTTCCCTCTTGGTTGCCGTCGTAATCTTTATGTCCGAATATTCCGTGCTGCTTAATATTTTCTGGTACCGCTTATATGCTTGCAAATCGTTCAGCCCATGGTACTGCTTCTCCATCAGCCTTACGAATCCCTGCGCATCCCCTGACTTCTGGCACCCGAAACAGAACCATCGACCATCGGACAAGTCAACCAGCATGCTTGGATTCTGGTCAGCGTGGAATGGGCAAACGATTTTGTATTGCAAGCTGTAAGTGTCGGTGATTAGGCGGTAATGCATCAACACCCTTGCAAGCTTCTCACCGTCATTCATCACCGCTCGCCTTGTAGGAGAATTTAAAGTAAGGCTTTGCCTTGGTCACCTTATAGCAACCCTCAATGTCCTTTGCGGTAATCTCGCCGATTTCGGAAAGTCGGTCAATCTCAGAATCATCAACCGAAACCGAAACGTTTAGGTACTGCTTGAACTTGTTTGGGTCAACGCCACAAGATTTCAGATATTCGACCAAACCCGGCATGTCGATGATTTGGTATTCCTTTACCGACACCTGACCGAAAAGCTTCTTTCCTAGCTGCTTCCTGAGCTTGTCGATATTCCAGACGATGTTCGTCTTTTGCACGCGAACAACGGTAACGGTACCACCCAAAAGGCTATCGTCCTCTGGATTCTGATAGACCATCTTCTTTGTTCCGCACGCCTGAAAATATTCCTCGAACAGCTCATAGATTTTCTTCTTGTGCTTCTCGAATGAATCCTTCTTCTTCTGGAACGCTTGGATATCCTTGAAGAACTCAAACGCAAGCACTCCCGCGCTGTGGTCGTTAGTTATCCTCGTTTTCGATTTGCTGTTCCTGCTCGGTGCCATCTTCGGTAATTCCTTTCAACAAATTGTAAACTCCGCGCGGCCAACGGTTATTCAGCTTAACCCAAACCACGTCCTCGTAGTCAATGACGAACTCCTTACCATAGGCAGTGCGCACCTTGAGCCGCCTGTGCTGCCTGTTGCGCTTCACAATCTCAGCGCTCTTTACCTTCTCGGCGATTCTAAAGGCCACTACGGTACCGATTGGGCATGTGTCGATATATTTACCCCGATTGTCCTCAACATGGCCTGAAATCGGCTTAGAATCGCTCCTAGCCGTATCCTGCATAGATACATCCTCTCTAATCGAACACTAAAGGGGTGCCAGCTCCAAATCGGAACCAGCACCCCAAGAAAACCTAGCAGTAAAACATCTGGTCAATAACAGCGGTAACGCCGCTCATGGTGTTGTGTACGTCGTTGAAAAGCTGCATGTCGCGCATTTCGCGTGCTTCGCTGGAAAGCCTACCGAAATACCTTACAACGCTGTTGCGGATAGCTTGAAGTTCCTCAGCATCCTTGTCCATAAGCTCCAACGTATGACGAACCTCTACGATTTCGGCCTTACGGATGAACATGTCACCGATGCCAAGAGAAAGGAGTTGACCGTACTGCTTTGCAGAAAGCTTTGCGAACTTAACGCCATTGTCAACCGTGTACTCCATGATGCCCTCCTAGGCTACTCTTGGGAACCCGTTGTTCCCTCTGACAACTATACTACACGAACGCCAACGGATTGCAAGCCCCAATTTCCAAGAATCTTAGGAAATATTTTAGACCACGCCAGAAATATTTTTCTACCGCTCTTAATACTCGTCAATCACTGACTCCGACTCGCGCAAATGCTTGTCTGACTCCAAATATGTAGGCAAAGTCACTATCTTCTCAGCAATATCATCTATCACACCGTTGCCGCCCGCTTCTTTATATGCTTCATACAAACTGTGATAAACGTCTCGTTCCTTGACGGAATAAAATCCCTTACGACATGCTTCTTCATAATTGTTCAGAAGCAATATTCTAGCAATACCAATATCAAGCTCTGACTTTAGCGCTTCCTTTTCCTCACGCTTCCTGCGATATGACTTCACATCCTGATTTGACTTCATATTGATTACCGCTACTACAATAGATGCCACCGCTGCAACCGTCGAAGTGACGATTGCAATTAAAAGTTCCGTCGGAACATCACTCATCCAAAACACCTCACAAAACTAGACACAAATAAATTGGCACCAACTCCTATAGACTAATGAAACTGTTCAAACGTCCTCTGGTTCATTCAAAAGAATGCCACCTACTCAGTAACCTTTGAAGCGGTACCGTCAGAGTTGATTACGTAGCCGTTCGCATGCAAAATCTCGACCACCTCAGTACGCCAGCGCTCGGGAACCTGAGTAATCTTGTAACCGTCACCACGGGTCATTTTGCGATAATAAACCATTGCCATTTCCAACACCTACCTTTACCCAAGAACCAAATCGGCAAGCTCTACCAAACCATCCTGCGTTTCCTGAACCTGCGCGGTCAGAAGGTTAATGTACTCGTCCTTGTCGTACTCAGTCTGAACGAAATGGTACTCACGCTTGTAAGAACCATCCTCTTGCTCAACACTGACCTCTTGGATATCTGAATTGGTGAACACCTTAAGTTCCGTAATCTGCACGCCCTCTGGCCGTTCGTCGGAAATTGTTACGCCCCACTCTTTCATCTGTAATCACCTGCCCAAATCTCATCCATGTAGAATCGGCAAGCATCGTCAGCCAGCGGCATCAGATACTTGCCACCAAACCTAAAGCAATCGCCACTCTCAACCCATCCCATATGGGAGTTGAGACTACAGAAATCGGAATAGCTCATAAGGTTGCCATTCCGCACTTTCGTACCGATACGTTTGCAACTCTGCTTTATGTTCTTTGTCGTTTTCTTTCGCAACAGCGTGTAATTATCAAATATTCGGTACCCCAAATAATCGACACCACGAACGTAGGTTGGGAATATCTGCCAGTTGTCCTTAAAGTTCAACCTCAGCTCATTCCAAATAAATTCACTGCTCTTGTCCTTCAACTCATGCAAAAAGTCCTTGTCATTATGGAACACAACGCCATCGTCCATGTACCTGTAGAAATGCTTTACGCCCATCTGCTCCTTTATCCAATGGTCAAATGGGCTTAGGTAAAAATTTCCGCTCCATTGGCTGAAATAGTTTCCAATCGGAACACCACAGGAAAGATTCACCTCAAGGCCACGCGCTTGCATTTCCTCTACGTCCTCTTGGTCAATCGTGTTTATGCTACCGATAATCTCATAAATCAACCAAAGCAAATCCACATCCTTGAACATCCTGCAATATTGAGCGAACAATATTTCATGCACGATTCTCTGGTAATAGTGCCGAACATCGAACTTCCAGCAGAACCTACACTCATCCTGTTTCGTATACATGACCTTCTGAACCCTTCTCAGACCATCATGTATGCCACGATTGGGAATGGCGCTGTAAGTGTCCCTGATAAGGTGCTTCTCAATGTACGGACTCACAACCTGCATCAAAGCCCACTGAACCACCCTATCAGGGAAATAGGGCAACTTATAAATCTTTCGTACCTTATCGCCCTCTTGCTTTAGGAACATTTCGTAATCAGAAGTCTTGTAGTCGTGGCTCAACAGCAATTGCCGTATCACACGCAAGCCACCCTTCAAGTTCTTCTCTAGCTGCTTTACTTCCCTGTACCAACCCTTTCCCTTCTTTGCGTGCCTATGCGCAAGCTCTAGGTTTTGCATATCGTACACTGAATTGTACAGATTCCCATATCTCTTTACCAAACCCAAAGCCCTCCTAATTGTATGGATTCCACAGAGCGTTTGAATTGCACTAAATCGCATTTCGCAACCTGCAACCTACTAACACTGCGCGGGTCTACCAAAGGCCCATAAAGGACATTACATTTCCTATCGCTAATCGCATCTGCCCTAAATGGGGATGGCTGCTGCCTTGTTGCACCCGCTACCTGACAGCATTTCTATGTTTTGCCAAGGGGCAAGGTCACCGTCCACAACTCTACCCACACCCTTAACTAAATGGCAAGCCACTTGCAAGGGTAGGGACAATCCATATACAAGCCGTGCTGAAATATTCCGATTACGATTCCTGACACCATTATTCAAATTCCAATACAACCCGGCTTTCAAGCCATTATTCCAATTCGTGCCAAGTTGAGCAATCATTTTTAATAATCGTTCAACACTCAAGGACGTGTAACCTGATATATACATTAAATTAAATTCCCTTCTGTGCGGATACCTTAATCCGCGAAAACAAGCCGCGCCGAAAGACTCCGATAACGACGCCCGACACCAACATCCAAACCCCAAGACAACCCGGCCCTCAAGCCATCAGTCCAACACGCGCCAAGGAGAGCAATGCGGTATCCATTGAGGTTAGCGGTCTTGTAGAAGTAATCACCAATAGGCAAGTTGGAATCGGCACCGCCGCCAACCTCATTCGGCATCAGCATCCAATCGAACGCTTCCTTACCAGAATCAGGATAGGCAAAGGCTTTAATCCAACCATCAGCATTGGCAACGGTGAAACCAGCGCCGACATAATTACCGCTGTTCTGACTTTCTGCGAAGTTTGCGGGATTGTCGCAAACATAAGGCTCACCACCACCCATGGTGCCATTGCCCCAAATGTTCATGCCATAGACAAACTTCCAGATGTTGCCCCACTCGTTCTCGCATCCACGATAGCTAAACGCCACCTTGTTTGCCGCCGTCTGTGCCGTACCAGTGTAATCGTTCGTGCTGGAAGCGACACCAGACTTGTTGCCAAACCCTGCCGTGCTGCCAGTGTGGGAAGCACAGTTGTAAGAGCTGTTGTCCGTGATTCCCGTAACGCCCTGACCAAAGACGGTTTGCAGGTTGCCAGCGCCCTCAACGAACATAAGCAAGAACTCAGCCATTGCAATCTGAGTGTACATGCCATGCCACTTGCTGCCACGATTCTGTGCCATCTGCTCTGCCTTGACTCGCGTGAAGTCCTGAGTAAGACCAGAGACGGGACGATTGCCAGCAATGGAGCTTAGCTTGTCGTTCGCGTTGTCCATCACCTGCGAATCGTCCATGATGTACGTGCTTGCCGAAACGTCATAAATGCAAGCTTCATAGGCACCGATGAAATAACCGTCACGCTCCGTACCATCGGGCTTAATAAATGCAGGATGCAGCTTGAATCCCACGTGTGGAGAACCAGAAATGAAATAGTTTGCCTTGCGTAGCTTGTAGCCCTTAGCACCCGTCGTGTCGGTGTTCTTGACCATCTTTAGCGGGACAACCTTGTAGTAGAACTTTGGTTGCCACACCATCACCTGACCTTGTGAACCGTCCTCGGCATATCCAGTGTCACCGTAATATTTATTCACGGCACCAGCATCAGAAAGGTTGCAACGCCTACGACCACCAAAGGGAGTGAACTGGTCGAAATCGTCACCAGCAGAAAGGCCAACGGCATTTGCAAGCCTAGTGAAAGTCTTATTCTCAAAGTCGATGCACACACCAACAACATCGTCAGTATCAAAGCCCGTCAGTTGCCGCAAGTCACGAATAGCAGCGGAAACAACACCATTCTGAACCAAATGCGTGCTTGTATCGTCCAAAGCCGAATCAATCGTGGGGAATGTTGCCGTCTTGGTGTTGATTTTCGTTACATGGCCCTCAGCGTCACGTGTGACGGAATCAACCATAGTCACCTGAGAACCACTGCCAATAGTTACCGCACTCGCCGTGTCTGCCAAAGTAGCAACATCGTAATGCTGTGAACTAATCTCGTTGTTGCCATCAATGGTGATGTTAGTACCTGCCGTAAGCTCGTCCTGCTTGCCCTCCAAAGCTTGATACACGCCACCAGACTGCACGGGATTAGTGCTACCAGATGTAGGCACATCGTCAACGGTAATAGGGTCTTGCTTGCCATCTGCCTTGTCATAGGCTTGTTGCGCCTTGTCTGCGTTTTGCTTCATCTGACCGTCGATAATGTCAAAGTTCCCGTTAAGCACGGAAATCTGTGCCAAATCGTCACCAGCGGGCTTGGTCAGATTATAGTTTGTCGTTTGGGTTGCCATTCTCCATTACTCCTTACTAGCCACTGATTGTATAGCTAATCTTCATCGTCTGAGCTGCCGTCTTTGTTACAGGCGTGATGTTGTTCACCGTCATTAGGACATTAGGACGAACACCAATCAAATGCCCATTCTCGCAAGCAAAGGCATTGCTACCACGAATCGGAACCACTGCATAATTTTGCCAATCGTAGTGCAAAAGTTCCTCATAGGCGTAAAGCTCATTGGTATACGTATTGAGCACACGCACTGCATTGCCACCAAAGTTAAGCCAAATCCTGCCGTCATGTGCATCAAGAACAGTTGCATAACGTGGAGCAAAACTAGTGACGTTCGTTTGAATCTGAACTACGTTCGTTGGATGCGCAAGCTCAATCTTATAAATATTATAATTCTTTGCCGTAAACCAATAATCTGCATTATACATCGGCCCAAACACATACATGTAACCGTCATAGCAGAAAAATTGCAATTCTCTAATTTGATTAGCAGCACGCAATGCAGTAGTAAGCGGAAGCCTTACATTCGTATTGTTCGGAACCGTGTACGTATCAATCGTGAATGTCTCCACATTATCTGAAATCGTCGGGTCAACATGAATGCCATACACCTTGATATTTGACGCAACCTCTACGCCATTCCTTACACAAGCATCCCAATCCGTATTCGTATAATTACGAACATCAAATGGCGCTGCTACGACATACAAAATACGATTCTCATAATCATAGTTCATGTACTGAAAACCAATATGGTCATACAGTGCATCAAGCTCAATTGTCGGTGAATCGTCATGCGGCCAACTCTGGTCACCATTGCCAAACCAAACATTAATCTCATCCGTTGCAATGGTATAACGCCTAAAAGTAACGTAAAGCTTACCAGAACTAAGCTCAAGATTTGCAACCAGAACACGATTATTTATCACGTCAAGCTCAAGAATCTTAGTCCAACCACCATGGCCCATATTCTCGCTTCTAAGCGGTCGATAATCCGAACCTAAATCCCAATCCTCAACATGATAAGAAATACCATTAGCAGCATAGCCAAACATGGGAAGCCAATAGCCGGGATTACCGCTTCCATCATTTGAACCAGAAACACTACCACTACGACTGTAATAGTTAGGCTGGAAACACTCGTCAACAGGAAGCCCATAAACATTAACCTGAGTACGTGAACGTCCCTGATTCATGTACCCGCCAAGATAAGGCGTAAGGCAAATGCTTGCAATTCGACCATTGCCCTGCGAAGTGGCAAAGTCATACACGAACTTAATTTCGTGATTCTCCCAATCAAACACAGACTCAATCGAATTGAAAGAACCACGAATCGCATTTGCACCAATGTTAGCCTGACCATCGACACCACTTGCAATGATTGCCGAATCATAGGACGGGAATGGGTGGTCTACATCTTGGTTCTTATCAAAGCAAAGCATGCCGCCGAACCACTGACGCAAGCTGAACGACTCGCGCCTATATCCGTCGCGTGTCCAATAGCCACTACCGACCTTCTGCGTCATTGAGTCAGAAGCGCCAAACCTGCCGATGCCTTGGAATATCTCTGCAAGCGCACCAGTAAGCTCGTTATCGTCCTCTACCATTTCCTCAAGCTTTCCAGACTCAGCGTTGAAAAGCTCAAGCTTAGTATGTCCGTGTAGTTCCAAACCTGCCATTACAATCACTCTCCTTCGCCCTCGTCCGAAAGCTTAACAATCTCAATGGTGTCCACAATCTCGGGGTCACCCTCAGACCACTTAAATTTAATTCCGTTGACCTCAAACGCATTCCAGCTATCAGCGGGAACGCTGCTCATCGTTGCAGCATCACCATATTCCGTTACGCCACTCGCAAGCTGCACGAAATACTCACCGTCCCAAATGAACCAAGAAGTACCACCGTCATTAGAAACTGCAAACGTGCTGCCCTGCGTGGTGTTGAACGTGATGCTAACAATGTCGGTGTCGAAATAGATAACGTCAGACTCAAAGTTGCTGTTGACGCAATAGACCACCACATGCGTTCCGTCCTCGGATTCCGACTTCTCAGAAGCGTTAACGCCCATGTCGTTGATTACGTTAAGAATCGTCATTACCGGGATGGAAACGTTAACCAACGTGTCAGACAGAACGTTTGGTATTGGCGTGTGCGTCGCAAGCTCCACAAGGTCAGTAACAGGAATAACCGTGGGCTTGACTATCGGCACAATCTCAGTCGAATCCGAAACGTGAATCGTACCATCCCAAACGTCAGTAGCGGCAAGGCCACGACCGAACAGAACCGACTTTACCTTAGCAATTCCGATGTTTATTAGGCCAGTGCCAGTGTCTATCGGTTCCGTCTCATATCGAATCTCAGAGGGACTAATCTTAAGTCCACCCTCTAACACATCATCCCACGTGTTCTGACCAATCGTTGACTGGTCTGAGTAAATGTCATTCCAAGTGTACACGCCAACTGCGTTCCATGTGAGAACCGAAATACTGGCCCACGTTCCCGACTGACGCGACATATAGAAAACGACAGCATCAACGTAGTTATGGAGCGTTCCCAAGTCTGCATAGTGCCTACGAATGTCAGACTCGAAATATTCCCAATGCAGGAAAATCTTTAGCTCATGCCGCAAGCCTGCCGTCAAGTCGTAGAACCAACTGAACATAACATTTGCCGCGCCACGCTCGTAGTACATCGTAAACGTGTCCACCAACTCAGCATCCACGTACAAGTCAGCGACAACGTTGCCGTCTCTGGTTATCTCGCAATTGGCTTCATAGATGAAAACGACACGGGAAGTATCGACCGTCGCAAAGTCGATTCTCGTAACCATTTCTGGTTCCGTGCCAATCGAATATTCCTCTGCATTCTCGAAACCATAGACATAGAACGTGCTGTTGTCGTTCTGCACAGCTTCAAGCAGACCAGAAATATTTTTATCAACCTTGGATTGCACGCTTGCTAGGCTCGGGTCTTGGCCCACGCACTCAAACGCATACGTGCCACCATACTTCCAATCATACTTGAGGATGCAGGTTAGCTCCTGCTCGTCGTTCCCGACAATGCCGCCCTCAATGGTGATGCAATCCATAAGGTCGTAAATCGGTGCCTGTACCAAACTGAACTTGCAAGGCGTGTAAATGCCAACACCCAAGCTCTCAAGTATCGCCCTTCGCTGCCTTGTCTTTGTCTCGTCAAGACCATACTGCAACAACGGATTCTGGCCCAAATTGTACGTTAGGCCATTGTCGGGAAGTATCGCATAATAGCTGGTCGTTTTCTGCTCGATGTTAACGACCGACATACCCGTGTAATACGTCTGAAAATCCGAAACCTTACCAGAACGCAAGCGCCTTGTTACACCAATCGTATCGACCGACTCAACATCATATGGCCTTAGATACAACAAGCCGTCACGGTCTACAAAGGCATTCGTGGCCGTTGTCTGCGCAATCCAACTGAGGAAGTCACGGAACGTCTTGATATCGTTGATTTCCTCGTATAGGTCGAAATTCTCCTTACCGTTTGGCAAATCCTCAATCTCTGCCTTTGTCATGCCCAACTCGACACCGCACTTTTGGCAACAGTAGTTAAGGAAGTCGTACACGAATCCGTTTGTGCTGGTAATCGTAAACGTCTTGTCGAACTTTGACATATTGTCGTATGCCGTGACGTTTATTCCAGCTTGCGACCACTCGGCCTTGTCAATCGTATACACGCCCAAAGGCACATACTCAAATTCCTGTGATTCCTCAATCCATATGCCGTGCCTTGCCGTCACAACCATTCCCTTGTAAGACTTCCTAGGGATGTTCAGGCCGACAAAAGTACAATCCAACTCTCCAATGTACACCTGCCCGATTTCGACAGAGCTGCTACCACAGCACTGATTGGAAATGGCAAAACTGCCATTGAGAACGTTTTCAGTCCCAAAGGCAGTTTTGCCAACCGAACCAATCAAGTCCTCACGAAAGGACACTGAGGAAATGGCTTGCATGTACGCTTCCGAAACCTCATACATAGCTCAAGTCCTCCAACTTGAATTTTACCGACCAGATACCACCATCAGCGGTATCAGCTTTCAATGTTTCCTTGTAGCCCGTGACATACATCAATTCTGTCACAAGCCTGTCACCCTGACTGTCAGCAGTTGCAAGCGGGTCAAAAAACCTAACCGTCACACTCGTTTGATTCTTAAAAGTACGCATCTGTTGAAGCATTTCCAAATCACACCAGAAACCAACATTGATGCTAGGTATTCCGTTGCGGTACACGCTCCTTATGAACGTTCCCGCTTCCGTTTCCACTACCTGTTCAGAATCATCCAAGTCCAAATCGTACCCACGGTTAGGCTCCACTGGTAGGACTACGTTGTTTATTGACAAATAGATTCTATCTGACATTTAAATTTTACCTCCCACCATTCCTGTAGTTGTTCCGCTCGTTCGCACGCACAACGATTGTGTCTATGGTTTCCTGACCGATGTAAACCGGGATGATTATGTCACCACCGCCACCAGCACCAACAGCCGTAGGCCCTGCACCAGAAACGGATTGTATCGCGTCCTGAATCATCTGCATCAGGGTATCGGCACCAGCTATCACCTCTCGCCCTGCTTCGCCGCCGCCAAGCAAACCGCCACCCTTGGACAATCCGAAAATCGTAGGACTGTCAAGAATCATGGCATTTTCCATTGCCTTGCGATACCACGAAACGCTGATATGCGGAATGCTCGGTGGGTCAAGGCTAAAATGACCAGAAATGCTAAAGTGCGGAAGCTTGATATGCGGAAGCTGGAAATGAGCATTTCTAAAGAAATTAGAAATCGCATCAAGTCCACCCCTCACAACATTCTTAGCTGCATCAATCTTGCTCTGAATCGTGCTCTTGATTCCCTCCCAAATTGAGCTTGCCGTTGACTTGACACTGTTGAAAACGCTGCTCGTGGTGCTCTTGATGTTATTCCAAGCAGTTGAGACGTTCGATTTGATTGTCTCTGCCTTACTGTGGACATTGGATTTGATGTTGTCCCAAATACTGCCAAGCGTCGATTTCGTGTTGTTCCAAATCGTGCTTGTCGTTGATTTCACATTGTTCCATGCGTTGCCAACGTTCGTCTTTACCGTGTTAAGCGCATTGCCGACATTCGTTTTGATACCGTCCCAAATAGTACCAATAGTGGACTTGATACCATTCCAAATGTTGCTAGTGGTAGAAGAAATCCAATCCCACGCGCCCTTAACGCCGTTCTTTATCGTCTCTAGTATCGGCCCTAGGAAACCCCAAATAGCGTTCCAAACCGTTTGAATAATATTGTTAATGGTATCCATTGCGCCTTGGATGAAGCCTTGAATGGCCGTCCATGCCGCTTCTACGATACCCTTGCAATTCTCCCATATGAACTGGAACGGAAGCGTAATGATGGTGAAACCAATATTGAATATTTCCGCTATGAGCTGGAACGCGAACGAAATAATATTGCAAATCGTGTCCCATGCGCCCTGAACGATTCCGCTTATGGTTTCCCATGCGCCCGTGAAGAACGTAACAACACCCTCCCAAAGGCCAGTGAAGAAATCAACGATTCCCTGCCAAAGATTAGTGAAGAAATCGCCGATTCCCTGCCACATGGTATTCCAGTCGGTGCCGAACCAACCAAGAATCACATTGGCAATACCCAACAGAGTATCGCACACCGCTTGGAACGTTCCGCTAATAGCTTCCCACACACCGCCGAATATTTCCTGTACGCCCTGCCAGCACCGTTCCCAATCGCCCGTGAACAGACCAATGAAGATATCCAAAATGCCAGAAATAACGTCCAACAGACCACCAAGAACAGAGCCGATAAGCTCAAAGGCACCAATGAACACAGGTGCAAGCAAATTGCAGAAGCCATCCCACAAAGGCCCAATCAAATCAATAAACCCTGTGAACAGACCACCCAACAAACCGAACAGCTCGCCAAGACGCGAAAAGACACCTTGGAACTTCTCTACGATGCTGTTCCAAATCTCGATTATCTTGTTTCGGAATTCCTCGTTCGTGTCCCACAAATGCTTGAATGCCGCAACCAACGCCACGACAATAGCAATAACAACCCCAACTGGCCCTGTGAGGACGGTAAGCGCACCCTCAAGGCCGGGGAATGCAGCGGTCAAACTAGCCACGATTCCATTGCCCTCGGCCATAAGCCCGAACATCGTTGAGATAGTGGAGCCAAAGCCCGTTATGGCACCCTTCACAGTCCCTAGGATGCCCGTTATACCGCCCATCGACTTGAACCCGGTAAGTAGTCCACCTAGGATACCTTCGCCCGCCTTAAGCGCTCCTATGGCCTTAGAAATGGTTCCTATGGCCGTAACCAGCTTGCCGATGATGATGAGCACTGGCCCTATCGCGGCAAGCAGACCAGCAAAGATTAAAATCGCCTGTTGCACTGGTGCTGGAAGATTCGTAAGCCACTCGACCACATTGGTTAGCTTTTCCACGAACTTTGTAAGCCATGGAATCACCAAGTCACCAAGCCTGATTGCAAGCGACTCCAACGCGCCGCCAAGCTGCTCGACCTTTGACTTTAGATTGTCCTGCATTATCTCTGCGGTACGCTTTGCTTCGCCGCCACAGTTCTTCATTTCCTCGCTAAGAGCTGCATATTCTTCCTCGCTCAGATTCAAAAGCGCAAGCATACCAGACTGACCATTCGCACCCGCAATCGTAGCCGCATAGTAAGCCTTTTGCTCGTCCGTAAGACCACTGAAAGACTTGCGCAAAATACCAACGATTTCGTCAAGCGACTTGAAGGAACCATCCTCGTTCGTGATTTTTATTCCAAGCTCGTCCATTGCCTGTGCCACTTGGTCACTAGGCTTGACAAGGTTGGTAAGCATGCGCCTTAAGCTCGTGCCAGCCTGAGAACCCTTGATTCCAGCCATGGACATTGCCGTTGTGGCCGTCGTAACGTCCTCAATGCTCAAACCCATAGACTGTGCCATTGGAGCAACGTACTTGAACGTCTCTCCCAAGTCCTTAATGTCGATGGTGCCAGCGTTAGCAGCATGCGCCAGAAGGTCAGCAATCCTAGTGGAATCCTTCGCTTCCAATCCGAACCCGGTTACCGCATCCGCGCAAATCGTCGCAACGCTTGCAAGTCCCTCGCCAGATGCAGCAGCAGCATCCAAGACGCCGCCCATGCCGTCGATAATCTGACCAGAATTCCAACCAGCCTTAGCCATTTCGGTCATTGCGTCCGCGACCTCGCCAGACGAAAAGGCGGTCTTTGCACCCAAGTCAATTGCGGTATCACGCAAACGCTGAAATTCCGAACTTGTCTTGTCCGTGATTTGCAGGACACCAGCGACCTGTGACATACCAGCTTCAAAGTCGGAACCAACCTTTAGGCCAGCAACAGCAGCCGCACCAAGAGGAACCGTGAAAGTCCTCGTCATTGTGGAACCAGCGGATTCAAGCGACTTTCCAGCGCTCGTCATTTTGTCAGAAAAGCTTTTCTCCGTGGCCCTCGCCGTGTTATCCGCTTCCCTACGTGCCTTTTCCATACCGCTAACAAAATCTGAGATATCAATTTCCAGATACCCCTTAGCGGTACCCATATCAACTGCCATGCTCTAATATTCACCTCCCCAAAGGCTAAAGTTTGCGTTCTATTTGCTTAGCAAGCTCTGAGAAGCTGGAATAATGCATGCCAGTCTCGCTTTCCTTTCTCTTGAATTTAGGTTCTTCTTTGTTAAGTATTTTCGCTTGGATGTACCCACACGCTTCATCAAAACAAAAGGCCGTGTACTCATCCGTTATAAACAACAAAGTGCTTGGCCTGACGTTATACATTTGCGCCAAACCAAGCACGTTTAGAATTCTCTCACTCGCTACGAAAGGACTTCAAATCCTCAATGCCGCCCTGAGTGTAGTTGAACAGGAACATAAGCTGCTGGTCAGTGAACATAAGGCCAGTGCTGATAACCTCGTCATACGTAGGCTCAAGAAGCGTTGCCTTTGCCATTTCGATACAGACACCGTACACGCTAGAAAGCATGGACTCGTTATCGTTGTCCAGCTCGTCACCACCACCACTGAAAAGCGAATTGGCGGTACCAAGAAGGGCATTGGGAATCTTGCCCTCAGAAGCAAGCTTGAGCATGGAAGGTCTGCGTAGGCGTGCGTAGAAGGGTTGCCCGTCCCCGAAATCGGGAAGCTGAACCACAACGCCATCGGCATAGCCCATGAGCACCTTGAGTGGCGTGGGCTGCATTCCCGGTTGCTGTGCCTGTGGTGCGCTAGGCGGATACATGTCAGCCATGATTTGAAGTCCTTTCTCAGATTAAATTTAATCGCAAATATTAGCCGCTACTTTTGTTCCTAACCGTCGTTGTCAGTACCAGTGCTGGTGTTGACAGTAGCCGGGTCAGTCAGAGTGGGAAGCGTGGACACGTAGGAAACAGCATATGGTGCTTCGCCAGTGTTGGGCATGGAGTTAATCACGTACTCGGGAGCACGGAAAGCGCCATCCTCTGAGTTGAACGCAATCGGGTCACCCTGACAATTCGGGAAGCTCGTCTTTTCGTACTGAACGATGGTGCCAGCCGCATTGTACTGCGCTGAATAGGCGTTCAGCGTGAACTTAGTACCCTTGTCAGATGAACCAGCAACAGGCGGGGTGTAACCCGTAAGAGCACCACTGGTGCCATCGTAGGTAATCGTGCCGCCCTGTAGAATCTTGACCAGCTCGGGATTGAAAACGTTGTCATGCAACGTAATCTGAACGCCCGTGATGGTTGCTTCCTTTGGCTTCTGCGCACGCAACTTGCCCTTTACCACAAGGCGTACCGCATCCTGTTCCTCGACCTGTACCTCTGTCTCAATCTGGTTTGCAGTGTCGAAACCAAACTCATAGGTTACAGGCTCAGCACCAGAGTTATCGACCGTCTCAATCGTCACTAGGGCAACGTCGATAGTCGGAATCTCGTTCTTAGACTTGTAGACCGTGTTAGGCATACAAACCCCCTAATCCTAATAATTGTTGAACTTACGATGGTTGGTGTAGCTCGCCGTGACGTAATGCGCCCTGAAATCCTCGTCAAACATGCTCGTGCTCACGTTCCTATCGTCGGTCAGCATTGGATACAGCTCTTTCATATAGTCCCTGACCTGAACAACATAAGGCTCAAGCTTTGAGTATTGGGATTCAGGCACACAGATAACCAACTCATAGCTGTAATCGTCGGTCGAATATTCCGTGTGCTGCATCACGCCCGACATGCGAACGATAACCACAGGTTCACTAACCACGCCAACCTTTGTCGTTGGGGACTTTACATTTACGCCCTTTGATTTCAACAACGAAAATATATCGCCCCACCTACTATCCGTAGGCTCGAATGTGCTTGGGTCAATGGGCATAAAATCACATCCTACGACCAATTGCGTTGAACAATCCTTGCATGCCACGCATTACCTTTGATTCCCATTTCTTCAACGTCGGCATGACAATTGCAAATCGCTTGCCGTGCGAATACTCCAAATATTTCCCGTACCACACGCCATGTGCCAAAGTTAGGCGAATCGTCTTTGAGTCTGGTTGGGATACGACCGTGTTCAAAGTGGCCTTAGCCATTCCCGTTCGGTCAGTCCATGGCCTGTTCTTCTGCGCATCTGCCCGTATCTCGATGCCGTAGGTTGTCATTTTGGCAACGCAAGCAGCGGCCACACGCGCCGAAAACGTAATTAGATTCTTCTCCAAATCCGAACCGTCATAGTTGGACTTATAGCGATATCTGCTGCCCATCGTCAAGCCTTTCTAAGCTGATTTCAGCGTAGATGCCCCACTCTTGGACATTTATCCATCCCAACACTTTGAAGCCCTCAGAAAGCCTTACAACGTCTCCCATGGCTATCCCTAGGGCTTCCACATCCTCATACCTAGCAAGCAACAATGGGTCTTTCGTCCTGCGAACGACCATGGACTCATTAGCCACTCTCTCAAGCCTTGTTGACTTGTAGCCGCTCACCTCATGATAGATGCAGCGAAGGGAACCAACCAAGGAAGATTCAGAATCCGTGATTGGTTCCCCATACTCGTTAGTGCCGTAACGGTAGAATTCTACGTCTATACCGCTGTGCTCCAACTCACGGTTCAGTTTGTATTTCTCAAACCGCAAGTTAATCACTCGGCAACACCCCCGAATTGTAGACACGATAGGTGGATGCCAAACGCCTGAAATAGGCACTCGTGTCACTGGTCTTAAGGCCAGTCACCTCTATGGTCGAATCCTCAGCCTTGAGTAGTAGAAGCTCGTAGATGGTGGCACGCACGTCCTTGTCGTTCTTGAAGTAATAATATGCGATATCCTGATTGGTGAAGTAAGGGCAAATGTTTTCCCGCACCTCACGCTTAATCTGGTTAAGCACATCATACGTCATTCCCTGCGGTAGGTCAGACGGTTTACCGACAACCAGCAAGTCATTCCAGTTGTTGTAATCGTCAATGTTCCCGGCCATGCGTACCACCTCCCTTAAATTTAATCAACGTCCCACTCATCATCGGAACCGCCCTCACCCTCAACGTCAAGGGAATCACGCTCGTCCCAATAGCTGCGAATACGCGCCTTGCGCTCTCTCAGGTTCCTCGTGCCACCCAAATCAATTTCCTTGATTGTGGCATAGCGCGAAACCTCATCCTTGTTCCATTGCGAAATTGGCTTTTCCTCTAGCTCGCTTGCGAAAATCTCATCTTCCGTCAATGCGGACTGGAAAGAATCACCATCCTCATTCTCGAAGTACGGATAGAAGCCCTGACGCTTAAAGATAGTCTCGAAAGCACCATTGGTAACTTTGATTCGGTTAACGCCGTTGGTAATCTCAATCATTTCCCGCCCTCCTTTCGACCTTCCGTAAGCCGACAGACAAAACCTAGACTAAGCACCCTTGATAACGTCCAGAATGTAAATCTGGTCTGCCATCTCGAAGGAAGGTAGGCAAATCATGGAAACGATAGTCTCAACGTTAACCGGGTCAACCTTCTGTGCAGTGGTAACCGCAACGCCAGTGTCGGTGATAGAGACGTTAGCAGCGGAACCGCTCATAAGGTCAGACTCAGCGGGAGTGGTGCCGAACCAAGTCTTACCAAGAGGGCCAGAGGGGAACAGCACGAAAGTATCATCGGGAACGTACTTGACGGTATTTCCGCTCTCGTCCTTATAGCGCTTGTCGTACACGACAACCCCAATGTCCAGCTCGTCCTTAATGAACGTGCGAAGGGCATTGTCGGAAACAGCACCAGCGCCGTTGGTCAGAACGAAAATGGCCTTCTTGATGCTCTCGTTGTTACGCAGGTAGCGCCAAGTCTTGCCAGTGCAGAGTGCGCGTGCGACAACGGCACCCGTCTCGTCCTGAATAAGCTCCTTAGCCACACGGATATCCTCAAGCGGGTCAGCCGTGTTGGTGGAACTCCAAGACGTTGCAGCTTCGCCCTTGTGGTTCTCGGGAACCTGATAGTCATAGCTGAAAGCCTGACCGTTGGAAGCCATGGAGATAACGCCAGTGCAAAGCGCCATCATGCGCATGCGCTCGCGTGCAGCAGCAGCACCACGCAAAAGGTTAGTCTCATCGTCAAAGATACGGTTCATGACCGAATCAATGTAAGCCTGATTTCCAGTCTCAAGCACGATGTTAAGCTCCTGACGCATTTCCTCATCCACGTAGTAGGATTCCTTGAAATAAGGCATCTGAGCGGTAAGGCGCTCGAACCCGATACGGGGACGGGGAATCGCATGCACGTCAAACGCAGACGTGTTTAGGACAACAGGAAGCCCACGCGCACCCTTGAGCCACTTCAAATCAAGACCGCGCTTCTTGTCAGAGGGAAAAAGTTCCTCGCCAAGATAGGGCTGCTCGTCCTGAGTAAGCACCTCCCAATATGCGGTAATCTCGGGAGCGGTAAGCAGGTCAAAAATAGTCATTATCATCTACCTCCGAAATCCTGATAAATTTAAATTAGCCCTTGATGAAGGTCACGGCACCAACGGTGTTGACACCAAGAACGACCTGAGCCTGAACAGCCGGGTCAAGACGGTTGTAATTGACAATACCAAAGTAAAGAGCGGTACCGTTCGCCTTGCCAGCGGTAACGTCCACGTCATGCAGAAGGACGGCATTGCCAGTGGTGCCAGCATCGGGAGTGGTCACCTTGGTAACGTCACCGATAGCACCAGTGGAAGAAGTCTTGGTTACGGTAGGCCCGGTCGTGTCGGTCACATCCACGGTCTTTTGCGTGAAACCAATCTTGTCGGTTGCACCAGACACAGCGGCAACATTGTACTTGTCAGTGGTCACCATCTTAAGGAGTGAAGTAACCTGAGCAGCAGCATTGACACCAGCGAACTTCTTGCCGTCCACGTCCTCAGCAGCAGCGCAAGTGTAATCGACACCATCAATGGTAAGCTTCTCGTCGGCTGCAAAAGCAGTGGTGATTTGAAGCGTGAAAACACCAAGGGTAGGCCCGACAGTGGCGGCAACGTCTGCCTGACGGTCAGAGAAGTCAACCACGATGGGAGTGCCAGCCTTTGCAATCTTCTTGCCGTTCGCATCGGCATTTGCAACAAGGCTCTGAGGGACGATGCAGCCAATGGATGCCTGTAGCTCCACGTTCGCAAGAATCTGCGTGGGAGCACCGTAGGTGGTCTTAGTGATACCAGACTTGTTAAGCATATCGGATACCTCCAAAATTAAATTTAACTACGAACCAAAATAGGAACTTTTCTTGGTGGCTGGTTTGCGCAAACCCGCAAGACGCTTGCCAAGGCCCTCCGATTCGTTGCCCTTGGTGCCGCCCTGCTGCTTGCTGGAAATCGTTGAGCCAGTCCCACGCTTGCCAGCGTTGTTGGAATCGTCCTCATCGGTTTCCTCGAACCAAATGCCATACTTAGACTTAAGCTCATTGAGGATGCTGTTGAAATCATTGTTATCGTCGGAATAACGCGCAAGAACCAAATCCACCGCATCATCGACGTACTGTGCCTTGACACCCGCTTTCATTGCATCCGCTTTCATTTCGGCAACACGCGCCCTCTGCTCTGCCGCCTTTACTGCCGCATCGTTTGCAGCGTCGTTGTTGCCAGAATCATCGTTAGCCGCGCTCTGAGCCGCCATGAAAGCCTTTACAAGAGCAATGGTGCTGGAATCATCGGGATTGATGCCAAGCTCGTTAAAAACAGCGTTACGACCTTGCTGCTTCTCCTTCGCCATCATGCGCGAAACGTCCTCCTGAGAAAACGTCTTACCGCCATTGCCCGAATCATTGTTACCAGAATTATTTCCCCCATTGTTGGAGTTATTCTGTCCCTGATTCTGGTTCTGGTTGCCGCCATCGTTGCCCGAATCGTTGCCGCCATTGTTCTCGTTCTGCTCATCCTCAAGCTTCTTATCGTCATTGTCGTTATTCTGGTTAGCCATTCTGATTCCTCCTAAAACAAAATCCATGCAAATATTTAAACAGTCTCATGGTAGACCAGACAATCCGTGATTGAACCATCTGACAATTCGGCATCTTCCACGGTAAAGACACCATGAAACTTGGCTTTAAGCCCATCAACGTGCTTTCCCAAGCGCTCTTGCTTTTTGAACGCGCTCCTTACCGCATGCGCATAGTTTTGGCTGTTAGCGCCAATCTTGTGCATCTTGGCAATTCGCTTTCTCGCCTTTTCCACTTCCTTAGCAAGCCGAAAATATTTAGCGTCCTTGATACAGACAATATCGACGTGCTTGCAACTAGGACACAGAAGGAAATCAATTACGTATTTCTTTCCCCTAAACTCAAAGGGCTGCGTCCTTATATCATCTGGCCCTGACAACTCGTGCTCGAAACCGCAAGAATCACACTTAACCAACATTTCCGCACACCTTCCAACCTCGTGAAACCTCGTGCTCAATGTCGATAAATTCAATTTTCTTGCCCTCATAAGCCTTTACTAAATATTTTCTCTGCCTATTAAGCCGCCTTTGAGCACTGTTGTACACACCAGCTTGATTTTTCGTATAGTTACCACTCGCACGCAACGCCAGAAGCCTTTTAATTTTACCCAAATATTTAATGCTATCCGCATCGTCTATCTGGCAAATGTTCCATGTACCGCAATTGTCGCATACGTACACCGTGAACAACAGCTTCTTGCCATTGCACATGCCCCAATGTTGGGCAACTTGGGTCACTACCACTTCGCTACCGCATCCGTCGCATCGTAGCTTTGCGCTGATTGGCATTCCCATTGATTTCAGCTCCTTTCGATTATAGCACTACTCACCGTTGTAGTCCATGCAGGACTTGATGAAACTCCCAAGAATCCCCTTGATTTGGACTGGCACCGCCGAAACCCAACGGCCCGGTATGGAGTGAAGCCCGAACCTAGCACCCGCAAGCATCCCAACCACGGAACCATCGGCCTTGCTGTTGCGACTGAGTATGACGGCATCGGGGAAAGCATAAGCGGTACGTGCCAAAGCGACTGACTCATTCCACACGTCACATAGCCCTGCAAGGCCACCAGAGCCTTTCTGAGCCACGTTTAAGCGCTCCCACGTTGTTCTACCCTGTTTCATAAACACAGTGTCGTAAATCGCCTTAGAAGCCGCCATATAGGGCTGCTCGTAACCATGGCCTGAGAAGGTGCCAAGCGCCGCCTGAAACATCGACCTGCGATAAAAGAGCATGTCGGGAAGCAAGGCGGTAACCTGCTTGCCCTCGTACTCCACGACTGGATAGCTGCCGCTGCCGTACTCGCTCATGTACCTGATGCAATCGCGCATGTCATAACCGAACTCATCCGCGAAAACAGGCTTCATAGTCTCTTGGTCTACCTCCCGGAAAAGGTCACCGACCACGGCACCGTAAACCGCACCCGCCAACCTATCGTGCAACTCCTTGCGTTCCTCTCGGGTCATGCCCACAGCTAATCACCATACCTAAATCCGTAGTATTCCGCTGCCGTATCCATTTCCTCGTCCTCGGCACCATGCACCCAAGCGGCCAAGCGCTCGTTAATCTCGTCCTCAGACGAATCAACAACAGGCTCCATGACGCACATGCCGTTTGGGTGGTCTAGCGGTACCATGTCCAAATCGTACAACTCGCCGTCCCTGTCCGCGCAAATCTCACAGACACGGGAACCGTTCGCAATCCAACGAATCTTTTTGACGAACGGATTAATTTTGCTCACGTCAATCACGCTCTGCTGGTAGACGTGCTGAATCAGCGTCCTTGCCAACCTCTGCGCGTTGTAATCCACCTGCTTTGGATAAATCTTTCGGCCATCTGCCATCTTTAGGTTCCATGGCCTTGCACGCTTTGGATTCACGTACAACGCAAGCTCACGCGAAATCTCATAGATGGACTCGTTGCGTGCGTAGCCACCGCCCACAATCTCATAGAGCGTTTTCATCATTTCGTCGTTGTTGCCCCAAATGCGTGCGCTAAGGCTCCAACCAGTGTCATAGATTCGACCGTTGATTATGTTGGTAACCTCGCGCCTTGCGACACTCGAAAGAGCACCCGACACATGGGAACCAGTGAAACCCATTTCCTTGAACCACTTTGCACTGCTCGCCATCACCGAATCGGAAACGTCGAACATGGATGATTTTATGTTCGTGTAGATTGCACGGGAAACGGCACTGGAACTGTCCTGCAACTGCTTGCGCAATTCCTTGTAATACCGCTCTTGGAACCTATCGCCGCGCAACCTCCAATACTCTCCACGTTCCTCTATTTCCTTGGCCCAATCCTCGTACAACTTTTCGATTCGCCGCATTTCCTGCCGTGTGATTCGGTCACGTGCGATACCAGCGTCCTCAAGGAATAATTTTTGCCTTGGCATTTACATCAGCCCCACAGATACCGTTGATACCACAAGGCTCGAACTCGTTACACACACCGCCATGCTGTAGGCACTTGGGAACCAAAAAGGGCTTGAACTCTGGATTGGTCTTTAGCACCTCTCGCACAATCTCAAGCAT
>JAEIGA010000616.1_pt1 | contig 52803 bp, 21 predicted proteins | sample 9270691 | NCBI WGS metagenome assembly JAEIGA01 (sample SAMN17057246, study PRJNA624740) | gut metagenome | biome: biome; isolation source: fecal sample | host: Bos grunniens | place: China: Xizang | collected 2019 | reverse complement strand
TTTCATCTTGGCAAAAAAAGACAAATTTTAAGTTACATTTTTTGAATATGTCTTTGGTGTCGAGATTTTACGAAGTAAAAGCAAGACCATTATGTAAAATAAAGAAATATGTTCTTCTGTCATTATGTCTAAAAAATATATTTTTTTTATAAGTAATTTGATGAATTTAGTGTAAAAAATTTAACTGCTCAAAACGTTATTGAAGTACTAAAAAGAAGCAAAATTCAATTAGTAAACCTATAAATAAAATTATATACTTATGTTAAAAAAAATTATTCAGTGTAGATGAGTGTGCTTAGTTGGTTGGGGTTGAAGATGCGTTGTGCGAGTTGTTGTAAGTCGTTGGCTGTTAGTGAGTCGATGAAACGGAAGTGTTCGTTGTCGGTTTTTAGTTCAAGTCCGTGTAGGTAGGCTTTGCTGAGTCCGAGTATGAGGTTTTCTTTGTTTTGATTTCCGATAAGCACTTGTCCGCGTAGTTGTCGTTTGGCTGTGGTTAATTGTTTGTCGTTTAATGGTTTAGTGCAAAGTAGGTCTAATTGTTGCATGCAGAGGCGTTTGGCTTTGGCAAGATTGCGAGGGTCGCAACCGAAATAGATGTTCCATACGCCAGTGTCGGTGTAGTTGGTTACGTTGCTCTCGATGGTGTAGCATAGTCCGTTGCGTTCGCGGAGTGCGAGATTGAGGCGAGAACTCATGTTTGGTCCACCGAGTATGTTATTGAGTAGTAGCATTGTAAGTCGCTCTTCGGTGTTCATTGCGATACCTCTGTTGCCAATGATGCAATGGGCTTGATAGGTGTCGCGAGGGGTTGTGCGGTGAGCAGGAGTGTAGGGTTGAGGGGTTTGGCGGTGAGTGAGGAATGAGGAATGAGGAGTGAGGAATTTTTGCACACCCCTCTGGTCTTCGACCATCTCCCCTAACTTAGGGGAGAATTTAGTTGCAGTGAAATATTTTTCGACTTTTTTGAGAAGCCAATCGGGTTTCATGTTGCCCATTGCGAAAAGGACCATGCGGTCGGGGGTATAGTTGCGACGGACAAAGGCTTGTATGCGTTGGGAATTGAATGTTTCGAGGCTTTGTTCGGTGCCGAGGATATTGCGCCCGATTGGGTCGTGTGGGAATAGGAGTTCTTCGAATTCGTCGTAGATTAGTTCGGATGGAGAGTCGTTGTAGCTTTGGATTTCGTCGAGGACTACGTCGCGTTCTTTCTCAATTTCGTTTTCGGGGAATGTGGAATTAAGGATGATGTCTGCTAATAGTTCGATGGCGCGCTCGGTGTATTCGGTTGGCACAGTGGCATATATGTAGGTTTCTTCTTTGGTAGTATAGGCATCGAGTTGTCCGCCGACACTTTCGAGCCAGTTGATGATATGCCAAGCTCGGCGACGTTTAGTGCCTTTAAAAAGTAAATGCTCAACAAAATGTGCCATTCCGCTCTCGTCGGGTAATTCGTCGCGAGTGCCGGCATCGATGGCTACGCCTACATATGTAATAGGCATATTGTCAGCGAGATGCAATACTCGAAGTCCGTTAGCAATTGAGAATTGAGAGTTGAGAGTTGAGAGATTCATATTTTGTGTCTCGTGTCTATTGTCTTGTATCTAATTAAATTGCAAAGATACAAAAAATAAACTGTTTTTATGTTGAGTATTTATAATTATTTTCTGTAATAAAAAAACAGGCTATTAGATTTGATTTAATAGCCTGTTTTTAGTTAAATTTTTATTGATTTTTTCATAATTTTATTCCTCTTCAGCCACAAGACGGAAGAAAGCAGATATTTCTTTTTCGTCTATAATTGAACTAACATTGAATTTTTTTGATTGAGTATAATAACCTGTTTTTTCGCATTTTATTTCTATTTGTACATTGCCAGCATTATTATAGGTCAAACCTTTGATGTCTAACACTTCTGTGGTTTCGTAAGGAGTTGTTTGGAGGTATCTATAATTTTGATTTTTTACATCAGGAGTTGATGATATTACTCTCCAAGATATATCAGCACCTTGAGGTCGAGAATTTATATCCCAGTGAATAGTTAGATGTTCTAATGCAGTATTTCCTTCACCTGTAACTTGTTTGTTGGCTTCTTGTTTAGGTGATTTAGCACGATGTAGGAAAAATGCTATACGATCCCAATCAATATCTTTTAAAGCTTCTGTATATGCTTGGTTGAGAACTCTATTAGCAGTTTCTATAGAGTATGCGCTACCACTCAAACTATAGCGACCTGCAACTTCTACACTTGGATATACTAATGTGCGATTATGGTCAAATACTTTAATACTCATCATTACTGTAGCATTCCATCCAATGCCTGATAGGTAGTCAACATGAAATTCTTTTATTGTAGATTCTAACATATAGTCAGTAGATGGATCAGAGTCAAGGTTGAAGCCCATTGTGCGCATGTAACGACGCATACTTTCTGATACGAAAGATCTTACTTCTGGATTTGCAGTAAAGCGAGGAAGAGAAGTGGAACTTGCATCGTAAATGTGTGTTAAATTGGTATTTGCTCGAGCATCGCTTATGTTTAGGCGAATACCATAGTCCATATTGGCATATTTGTCAATTGGAGCATTTTCTGTTATTGCTAAATTAATTATACCTGAAGGTATTTGTGGCGCAGCAGAGTATGTATTTTTTGATGAACCACAAGAATATATCATTACAATACATGTTATGATTAATGTTGTAATAAATATTTTTTTCATAATTGTTTTGTGTTAAGTTTATTATTTGTCAGTATTTAATTTAATTATTTTTGCAGAAACAGTTGTTTTATAAATGATGATTTTTTTGCCTTGTTGTTCTACATTTGTAGAAACTATAGGTTCTATAACTCCATCACCACCAGCAACTTTACATGCATTAATTAGTCTGTATATAGCAAAATTACGTGCGATTGCTTCTGGAGCGACAGAAGAAAAATCTTGGTTTTGGTAGTCATTGGTTAAAAAACCATAACGTGCAATTCCTTCAATTTTGTTTATATTAAATTTATTCATTTTTTTGTCATATATATATTCTATTTCAAATTCTTGGTTGCTGTCTTTAATTATGATTTTGTCGTAACTTTCTATATATAAAATAGCCGCTTCAGCTGAAATTGTGTTTAGAATTTTATAATCTTTGCGTTCTAAGTTTAATTCGCTGAGAGAAACAGAATTTATTGTGTTTATTGCTGTTGGAACGATAGTTTTGCTAGAACCACAAGAACTGAAAATAATGGCACATAATGTAATAAAAAACGTACTGATGATAAAAATTTTTTTCATAATATAAGAAGTTAAAAGTGTATTCTTACTCACTTTATCGGCTTTTCAGAAACTCCGAGTCCTTTTTTTATTATATGCACACAAAAAAAGTGGACTATACTTTTTTAATCCACTTTCTAAGGTATCGGCAAACACCACGGTGATGAATTTACGAAGTAAAGCCCACATCTGACGATGCAGGCGCTAACTTTACTTCTCATCACCTCATTAAAATTTTGCCGATTTTTAGAAAGTGAGAACAAAGATAACGCAATCTTAATATATATTGTGCATTTATTAGATTTTAAATTTATACCATAGGCGAAATATTTTTTGTTTGATTTATAAAAAGTGTATTTTTTGTTTATTTTCTTCGCAAAGGTACAAAATGTTTTTTATTAATACAAATTTTTTTATATTAATATTTTTATTTGTTGATAATAAGGTGTATTTACATTTTTAAGGACGACTTTTTGTGAAAAATGTACATTTTTAAGGACGACTTTTTGTGAAAATGTACATTTTTAAGGATGACTTTTGTATATGTCAAAAAAAATGTGTAAATTTGCATTCAAAATAAAAAATGATTGAATAATGAAACGTGATGCGATAGAATATTTGTATGAATGGAAATCTCGTTCTAATCATAAGCCGATGATAGTGAGAGGTGCTCGTCAGGTGGGAAAAACTTGGCTTATGCGTGAGTTTGCAGAACAGGCATACAAGAAGTATGTTTATATCAATTTTGAAGATAATGAGTTGGTGAGAGGGGTATTTGAACGTGATTTTGATATTGATAGAATAATTACTACTTTACAGGTCGCGACAGAGACAATAATTGATAAAGATACTCTAATAATATTTGATGAAATACAAGAGGCACCAAAGGGACTTACTGCGTTGAAATATTTTTGTGAAAAAGCGCCTGAATATTCTATTTTGGCAGCAGGTTCATTGTTGGGTATTTCGATGCACGAATCGGTGTCTTTTCCTGTGGGAAAAGTTGAATTTATGGATTTATATCCATTGTCATACAGAGAATTTTTGAATGCTTTAGGTCAATCGCAGTTAGTTAATATTCTTGCAACGAAAGATTGGGAGTTGATATCAGTTTTTCATACAAAATTTGTTGAGTATCTCAAAATGTATTATCTTGTAGGAGGTATGCCAGGAGTTGTGATGGAGTATATTGATACTAAAGATTTTAATCGTGTGAGAGTAGTGCAACAAGAAATATTAAATGCTTATGATAATGATTTTTCGAAGCATGCTCCGAACAGAGAGGTCCCTCGGTTAAGAATGGTATGGAGGTCGGTTTTGGCACAATTGTCGAAAGAGAATAAAAAATTTATTTATGGTATGATAAAAGAGGGTGCGAGAGCCAAAGATTTTGAATTGGCTTTGGAGTGGTTGCAAGATGCGGGATTGTTGTATAAAGTGAATCGTACAAAGTCTGGTAAAATGCCACTCTCGGCATACGAAGATTTTTCGGCATTCAAAATTTTTTTGCTTGATATAGGTTTGTTGTCGGCAATGGGTAAATTGAGTGTGCAAACTATTTTGAATGGAGATGCAATATTTGAAGAATTTAAAGGAGCTTTGACTGAACAATATGTTTTGCAACAGTTGAAAATTTGTAGAGATATTGATATATATTATTGGTCTGCAGATAATTCGATTGGGGAATTGGATTTTATAATCCAGCAAAATGGAGTTATAACACCAATAGAGGTAAAAGCAGCAGAAAATTTGCAGTCGAAAAGCTTATCTGCTTTCATTAAGAGAAATCCAGAATTGAAAGGTTTGCGTTTGTCGATGTCGGGATATAAAGAACAAGAGTGGATGAGAAATAAACCACTATATGCAATATAATAAAAGTAAAAAAAATGCGTTAATATAGATATGAAAAAGTTGATTTATATATTTGTGATATTGTTGATAATCACGGGGTGTTCTACACAGAAAAATACGGGAGCGACACGTGGTTTTCATGAGATGTGCACGAAATATAATGTTGGATTTAATGCCCAGAATTCTTATATTGAGGGTCAAAAGGCGATAGATAAGGGTGCGAAAGATGATTTTACGCAGTTGATAGAGATGTATCCGATTTCGTATAAGGAGAATCAGACTGTGGCGTCGTCGCAGATGGACCGTGCGATAGAGAAGTGCAGAAAGGCGATAAAGAAACATTCGATTACGAAGAAGCCTGAGCGCAATAAAAAGAAATGGAAAGAGCCTAAATATCAGTATTTTTATAATCAAGAGGAGTTTGTGCAAGGTGTAAAAGAGGCATGGATTTTGTTGGGTAAGTCGGAGTTGCATAAGGGTGATTTTTTGGGTGCTGCATCGACATTTGGGTATATTCAGCGTCATTATCCGTCGGATTTGGAAATAGTGTGTGAGGCGAGGATTTGGCAGGCTCGTGCGTATGGCGAAATGGATTGGGTGTATGAGGCATGGCAGGTGTTTGACCAAATAAAAGAGAATGATGTGGTGAAGCGATTGAATCAGGATTATGCTGAGGTGAAGGCATTTTTGTTGATGAAGGAGAATAATTATAAAGAGGCGATACCTTATTTGCAGTTGGCGGCGAAGAAGGAGAATAATAAATATTTGTCGTCGAGATTCAATTACTTGCTTGGACAGTTGTATCTTGAACAAAATCAGCGAGATAAAGCAACCGATTGTTTTAAATTGGCTGTGCGTCAGTCTCAAACTTATCCGATGGAGTTTAATGCGAGATTGATGATGTTGCAATGCAACGATGAGGCATGGGAGAAGAATGTGAAGAAGTTGAAACGCATGGCAAAGAATTATAACAATAAAGATTATAAAGATCAGATTTACACCGTTGTAGGTAATATTTATTTGAGTCATAAAGATACTGCAGAGGCGATAGAGGCGTATAAGCTTGCGATAGAGGAGAGTACGCGAGGCGGAGTGGAAAAAGCGGCTGTGTTGGTTACGTTGGGTGACTTGTATTATTCGCAAAAAGAGTATATCGATGCGCATCCATGCTATCAGGAGGCATCGGGGATATTGAATGCCGAACATCCTGATTATAAGCGAGTATCGAAGTTGGGAGAGGCATTAGGTGAGTTGGCTGTGAATTATAATACTGTGGAATTGCAGGATAGTTTGCAGCATTTAGCAACATTGAGCGAAGAGGAACAATTGAAGATAGTGGAAAAGATAATTGAGGAGGTGAAAGCAGAAGAGGAAGAGGCAGCACGATTGGCTAAAGAGGCAGAGACAAAGGGGTTTGAGGAATCGACACGGCCAAGTATGTCGATGCCTACGTTGGGAGGCACGAAAGATTGGTATTTCTATAACGACCAGCTGAAAACACAAGGTGCTCAACAATTTAAGCAGAAGTGGGGAAAGCGTGTGTTGGAAGATAACTGGCGTAGAGCGAATAAGGTGAGTACGGCACCTGCGATGGAAGATGAGTCGGACTTGTCCGATGAGTCAGACGGGTCTGACATGTCCGACGAGTCTGACCAATCTGACTTAGGAGTGCCAGCGCATCATAAGCCAGAGTATTATTTGTCGCAGATACCGAAAGATAGTGCTGATATTGCGGCATCGAATGTGGCGATTGCCGATGCGTTGTATGCAATGGCAGGGATTTATGACGAAAAATTGAATGACTATCCAATGTCGCTTGAGACATATCAAGAGTTTCAACGTCGTTTTCCTGAGGATGCAAGAGAGTTAGAGGGCTATTATTCTAGTTATCGAGTTTGTGGTAAATTGGATGACAAAGAGGGGCAAGAGACTTATCGTCAGAAGATTGTGACGGAATATCCTGAAAGTAAATATGCTGCGGTGTTGTCGCAACCCGACTATTTGGAGCGCACAAAAGAGATGTTAGCATTACAAGATTCGCTTTATGCTGATACATACGCTGCGTATAGTAAAGGGGATTTCAATCGTGTGTTTGCCAATTATGATACTATGGCGAAGAATTATTCGATGAGTTCGTTGATGCCGAAATTTGCTTTCCTCAATGCATTGAGTATAGGTAAAACACAAGAGGAAGAATTATTCTATCAGGCATTGACAGAGTTGGTTGAGAAATATCCACAATCGGATGTAACGCCGATGAGTAAAGATATTTTGGCATTGATGAGTCAAGGACGTGAGGCGCAACAAGGCTCGACACATGGTTCGATACTCGAAAAACGTGAAGAGTTGGCACAAGAGGAGATGGTGGACGAGGAGTTGCGTGATAAGACATTCTCGGCAGAGAAGAAAGCGACACACTATTTGTTGTTGATACCACGAAACGAGTTGGTGAATTTGAATTCATTGTTGTATGATTTGGCGGCATTCAACTTTACTAAATTTATGATTAAAGACTACGATTTGGCGAAACGCAGTGCTGGTGGATTGACCTATATTTCGATAACAACCGAGTCGTATGAAGAGACCGAGTGGTATGAGCGTACGATGCTCGCCGAGCCTACATTGCAAGGGAAAATCACTCTCGACCAAGTGGACCGAGTGATTATTTCAGAAGAGAATTTGAAATTGATAGAACAAGGTAAGACCTGGGAAGAGTATAAATTATGGAATAAGGAATAGGGAGTAGGGAACAGGGAGTTTAATATTTAAAAATATGAAATTATGACAATACTTTGGGTAGATGATGAAATTGATCTTTTGAAGCCTTATACGATATTTTTGGCTGATAAGGGGTATGATGTAGAGACTGCATCGAATGGTCAGGACGCAATAGATTTGTGTCGTGAGAATCGTTATGATATTGTGTTTCTCGACGAAAATATGCCGGGATTGAGTGGCTTGGAGACGTTGGCGCGAATTAGTGAGATTCGTCCGAATTTGCCGGTGGTGATGATTACAAAGAGCGAAGAGGAGAACATCATGGATATGGCAATCGGAAATAAAATTACGGATTACTTGATTAAACCTATGAATCCTAATCAGATATTGATGACACTGAAGAAACATCTGCATAAGCGTGAGATTTTTAGCGAACAGACGACTACGAATTACCGTCAAGAGTTTGCTCAAATCGGCATGCAGATATCAGATCGTTTGTCGGCAGATGAGTGGAAAGAGTTGTATAAGAAATTGATAAATTGGGATTTGAAACTCAATGAGGCAGACAACGAGATGCACGAAATGCTGAATATGCAGCGCGAAGAGGCAAACAATATGTTTATGCGTTTCGTGAAAAATAATTATGAGCAGTGGGTGAATGATGCAGACAATCGTCCGTTAATCAGTCCTGATATATTCAAAAAGAAGATATTTCCATTGCTTGATGCTGGCGAAAAGGTCTTTTTTGTGGTAATCGACAATTTCCGTTATGACCAATGGCGTATGATACAAGAGGTGTTGGCTGATTTTTATACTTTTGAGGATGATGATTTGTATTTCAGTATATTACCAACAGCGACGCAATATGCTCGTAATGCGATATTTGCGGGATTGATGCCGTTGCAAATCAAGAAGATGTTCCCGGCGTTGTGGGTTGATGAGGAGGATGAAGAGGGTAAGAATATGAATGAAGAGGAGTTGATACGCACGATGTTGGAGCGTTATCGCAGACCGATTTCGTTCTCGTATCACAAATTGAATAATTCCGAAGCAGGCGAGAAGTTGATTGAGCAGTTGCATAAGTTGGAGAAAAATCCATTGAATGTGTGCGTTATCAACTTTGTAGATATGTTGTCGCACGCTCGTACTGATAGCAAAATGATTCGTGAATTGGCTAATACAGAGGCGGCATATAGGTCGTTGGCTGTGTCATGGTTCCGCCATTCATCTACATTTACGTTGTTTAAAGAGTTGGCACGCAGGGGATTTAAGGTTGTGGTTTCGACCGACCATGGCACAGTGCATGTGGATAGAGCGATAAAGGTGGTGGGCGATAAGAATACTAATGTGAATTTACGCTATAAGGTAGGTAAGACTTTGTCGTACAATAAGAAAGAGGTGTTTGAGGTAACAAATCCTGCAGCTATTCAGTTGCCAGCACCGAATGTGAGTTCGACATTTATTTTTGCAGGAGGTAAAGATTTCTTTGCTTATCCGAATAATTATAACTATTATGTTAGTTATTATAAAGATACATTCCAACATGGAGGAGTGTCGATGGAAGAGATGATAGTGCCAATAGTAACGATGGCGGCGAAATAAAAATTGAGAATTGAGAATTGAGAATTGAAAAGACAGAATAACATAAGAACATAAAAATATAATTTGATAAATTTTGTTTTTTTGTTCTTCTGTCTTATGAAAAAGTATATAAGATGGAAATAAAAGAGTTATATGAGATTTATAAGGCTCATCCGGTGGTGACTACTGATAGCCGTAATTGCCCAGAGGGGTCGATATTTTTTGCATTGAAGGGAGAGACTTTCGATGGTAATAAATTTGCTGTGTCGGCAATAGAGAAGGGTTGTGCGTATGCTGTGGTGGATGATTTGGAGCAATGCACAATGCACAATGCACAACCAGCGGTCTTGAGCCTTGGCGAAAAATGCACAATTAAACAATCTCAATTGATTGTGGTGAAGAATGTCTTGGAGACATTGCAGCAGTTGGCGCGTTATCATCGTGAGCAGTTGGGTATTCCAGTTGTGGGAATTACGGGTACGAATGGTAAGACTACGACAAAAGAGTTGGTGGCGGCGGTATTGAGCAGAAAATATCGTGTGCAATATACACAAGGTAATTTTAATAACCATATCGGAGTGCCTCTTACGTTGTTGAGTATCAATCCCGATTGTGAGATTGCGGTCATCGAAATGGGTGCAAATCATCCGGGCGAAATCAAGGCGTTGGCAAACATAGCATTGCCAACATGTGGGTTGATTACGAATGTAGGTAAGGCTCACCTCGAAGGATTTGGTTCGCTTGAAGGTGTGATAAATACCAAAAAAGAGTTGTATGATAATATTGTGGCTCGTGGTGGACATATATTTTTGAATGCTGCAAATCCTTATTTGACAAATATAATAAATAACTTTCAACTTTTTATCGCCAAAGGCTCAAAGACCTTCGGTTCAACTTTCAACTTTCAGCTTTCAACTTATAGCGCAAATGCTGATATTAAGGCGGATGTGAATGGCAAATTGTTGCGTTGTGCACCATATGTTGAATTTGAGTGGCATTCTTCACTCCTCACTTCTCACTTCTCACTCCTCACTCACTTCGTGGGAGCATATAACCTTGATAATATGTTGGCGGCGATTACGGTGGGATTGCATTTTGGGGTTGAGAGGGATGATATTTGTGCTGCGATAAGTGAGTATATGCCAGCGAATAATCGTTCGCAATTGACTAAAACAGAGCGTAATACTTTGATTGTAGATGCTTATAATGCTAATCCGACAAGTATGATGGCGGCAATAGACAATTTTGATATTATGGAGGGTGAGAATAAGATAGCGATATTGGGTGATATGCTCGAATTGGGCGAGCAGTCGGAGATTGAACATCAGAATATTGTGCGTAGATTGATGGAGTCGAAGATAGAGCGTATTATATTGGTAGGTAAAGAATTTGAAAAAGCATGTGATAAGTTAGGAGTTAGGAGTGAGGAGTTAGGAGTTAATTCTAAATTTTCAATTTTCAACTCTCAACTTTTAACTCTCAACTCTCAACTTTCAACTCTTAACTCTCAATTAATATTGCTTAAAGGGTCGAATGGTATAGGGCTTTACAAATTAATTCCTTATCTATAATGAGAAAATATTTGTACTCTGTGGTGGCGGTGTGTACACAACCTCTTGTAGAGACGCAATATATTGCGTCTCTACTTTGCGCATTGTTATTTGTACTTTCGTCATGTGATGGTGATGTTAATCAGATTAGTCCAATTCCTGATGCACCAGTGAGTTATACGCTGAATATATTGCGTGATGCGCCAGAGTTGATGACGCCAGGGAATAGTGTGGCAATTACAGAGCCAAATAAGCAGGGACAGTATATAGGGTACGGGGGATTGTTGATTTGTTGTGGAGTGGATGAGCAGTATTATGCATTTGATTTGAGTTGTCCGCATGAGCATAGACGTGATGTGAAGGTTGAGCCTAATATGATATTTGCTACATGTCCTGAATGTGGATCGCAATTTGATTTGGGTTTTGGTACGGGTTTTTGTAACAAAGGAGAGTCGAAATATCCATTAAAACGATATACAGTTACTCGTAATGGAGATTATTTGAGAGTGACAAGATAAAAAATATGTGAAAATATTTTGTGCAATGAATTAAATTGACTAACTTTGTGCACTCAAATGTAGGTCGATTGTCAACTGACAACGGTCAACAGATAATTCAAAAAAGAATCATACTAACTTAGGCGAAAGTTGAGGACAAAAAGTCTTGTTGCTCGCTACTCGCTACTAAAAATCTATATTATGAACTTACCAAACAATCTTAAGTACACTAAAGACCACGAATGGATTCGCGTAGAAGGCGAAGTTGCATACGTAGGTATCACTGATTTCGCTCAATCAGAACTTGGTGAAATCGTATTCGTTGAAAACGAAAAAGAAGGCGAAACTATCGACGCTAACGAAGTATTCGGTTCTATTGAAGCTGTTAAAACTGTTTCTGACCTTTGTATGCCTGTAACAGGTGAAATCCTCGAAGTAAATGCTGCTCTCGAAGATGCTCCTGAATTGGTTAACAACGACCCATACGGCGAAGGTTGGATGATTAAAATTGCAGTTAAAGATGCTGCTGAACTCGATGGCCTTATGGATGCTGAAGCTTATGCTGCTTTCATCGCATAACAATTATTCGTTTAAATAATACAAAAAGCGAAATCCTTTGGGATTTCGCTTTTTTTTGTGCCATTGTGGCAGAATTGTATAGTATTGGCATTGTATTTGAAAATAGGTTGATCGTATGATAGAGTTATTAAAAATCAAATAAATATTAATGAGGCGAAGTCGAGTACAAAAAGTCTTGCTACTCGTTACTCGCTACTAAAAATCTATATTATGGCAAAAGGAACTATTGGGGTAACTACAGATAATATCTTCCCCGTGATTAAGAAGTTTTTGTATAGCGACCACGAGATTTTTCTTCGTGAATTGGTGTCGAATGCAGTAGATGCTACTCAGAAGTTGAAAACATTGGCTTCGGTGGGTGAATTCAAAGGTGAAATGGGAGTGACTAATGTGGAGGTGAAGATTGATGCTGAGAAGGGTACGCTTACGATTTCGGACCGTGGCGTTGGTATGACTGCTGAGGAGATTGAGAAGTATATCAACCAGATAGCATTTTCGGGAGCAACTGAATTTCTTGATAAATATAAAGATGATGCGAATGCGATAATCGGACATTTCGGTCTTGGTTTTTACTCGGCGTTCATGGTGGCTAAAGAGGTGGAAATCTTTACTAAATCGTATAAAGATGAGCCTGCACAACATTGGTCGTGCGATGGGTCGCCTGAATTTACGCTTGAGGCGTGCGATAAAGCGGATAGAGGTACTGATATTGTGCTTCATATCGATGATGAGAACAAAGAGTTCTTGGAAGAGGGTCGCATCAGCACATTGTTGAATAAATACTGCAAATTCTTGCCTGTGAATATTGTGTTTGGCGAGAAAAAAGAGTGGAAAGAGGGCAAAGAGGTGGCAACTGGTGAGCCTAATATCATCAATAATACTACACCAGCTTGGACTCGTAAGCCTGCCGATTTGACAGATGAGGATTACGATAAATTCTATCGCGAATTGTATCCATACGGCGAAGACCCATTGTTCCACATCCATTTGAACGTGGATTATCCATTCAATTTGACAGGTATCCTTTATTTCCCACGCATCAAAGAGGGGGTGAATCTTGAACGCAACAAAATTCAGTTGTATTGCAATCAAGTGTTTGTAACAGACTCGGTTGAAGGTATAGTGCCTGAATATTTGACATTGTTGCATGGTGTGTTGGATTCGCCAGATATTCCGTTGAATGTTAGCCGTTCGTACCTTCAAGCAGATAGCAATGTGAAGAAAATTTCTAATCACATTACTAAAAAAGTGGCTGACCGCTTGAACGAAATTTTCAAAAACGACCGCGCTCAATTCGAAGAAAAATGGGATGCGTTGAAGATATTTATCGTATTCGGAATGCTCACAGATGAGAAATTTTACGATAGAGCGAAAGACTTTGCGTTGTTCAAAAATGTTGATAATAAGTTCTTTACTTTCGAAGAATACAAAGAATTGATTAAAGGTGAACAAACCGACAAAGATGGTAATTTGATTTGCCTATATGCTCAAAATGCTGAAGAACAACACTCTTATATCGAGGCAGCACAGGCTAAGGGCTATGATGTGTTGTTGATGGACGGACAGTTGGATTCGCATTGGGTAGGACAATGGGAACAAAAGAACGAGAAGGTGCGTTTTGTGCGTGTAGATAGTGATGTGGTAGGCAAATTGATTCAAAAAGCAGATGCTCCACAAGTGGAACTTACTGATGATGAGCGTCAAGCATTGACATCGGTGTTCCAAGCACAATTGCCAAAAATGGAGAAGACAGAGTTTATTGTAACTCTTGACTCGCTTGGCGAAGATGCCGCTCCGATTGTGATTACACAAAATGAATTTATGCGCCGTATGAAAGAGATGTCGCGTAATGGTGGCAATCCAATGATGGCGTTCTATGGTGAAATGCCTGATTCATACTCGCTTGTGTTGAATACAGCGCACCCATTGGTGAAAGGAGTGTTGGCGGCAGAAGAGGCTGAATGTGACGCAGAGATTAAGCCAATCGTGGCAGAGTTGAAATCGCTTGATGCACGTAAGGCAGAATTGAAAAAAGCGCACGAAGGCAAAAAAGATGATGAAGTGCCTGTGGCAGAGAAAGAAGAGATTAAGAATATCGACAAACAAATAGCTGAATTGGGCGAAAAACGTACATTAGTATTTGCTCGATTCGCAGCAGGTCACGAAAAAGTAAAACAATTAATCGACCTCGCCTTGCTCGCAAACAACATGTTGAAAGGCAAAGATTTGGCAGATTTTGTTAAACGTAGTATTTCGTTGTTGAAATAAATTATTTGAAGACAAAATAACATAAGAACAAAATGTTCTTGTGTTATTTTGTTTTTTTTATTTGCATGAAATGGTTTAAGTTGTTTTTGTTGAACTTTGTTGGGGTGTTGAATGATAATTTCATGAAACACTGCATTATATTTGTTGCAGTGGGATGGGTTATGCCAGAGTGGATGACGCAAAGTCAGTTGATAGCAGCAGTGAGTGCCGCATTGGTGTTGCCTTATTTGCTGCTTTCGCCATATTCGGGCGAAATTGCTGAACGTTTTGAGAAACAGAAGATAGTGAGATTGATGAAGTTATTAGAGATTCCGATAGTGGCATTGGCTAGCATTGGATTTTTGATAGAATCGGTATGGGTAGTGTTGTTAGCAGTGCTATTGATGGGGATGCAGAGTTGCCTATATTCGCCTGCAAAATACGGACTTATACGTGATGTAGAGGGAGAACGAGGCGTAGCTTTTGGAAGTGGAATGTTTGAGATGATGGCATTCTTGGGAATATTGATTGGTACGTTGTTAGCTGCGTATTTATCAGACAATTATGTGTGGTGGATGGTGGCTTTAGTTATGGTGGTTTTGGCGTTGGTTGGTTTTGGTCTTTCCAAAATTCTTGGTATAGAAGAGACGCAATACATTGCGTCTCCCCAACAACAAAATTCTAATATGCAAAATATTGCATTAGAGGAGACGCAAAATATTGCATCTCTACAGAGGTTGAGTCCAATCCGATTTATTATTGATTCTTATGGATTTGCCTCGCAATATGGGTTGAATAAAGCTATTTTTGGAGCGTCGTTGTTGTGGTTATTGGGCGGATTGTTGCAAATGAATGTAGTGTTGCATTGTACACGCACATTGGGAATGACGAATACGGCGTCGAGTGTGATATTGGCTATGGCAGCGGTAGGTATTGCGATAGGCTGTAGTATTACGGGCAAAATGATTGAAAATCATAGTAAAAATAGTTTTATTATAGGGGGATTATTGGGTATTGTTTGTGCGTTGATTATTGTTTTGATATTTAAGCCAGAGGGGTGGATTTTGGGTATGTTGATATTTCTGATTGCTTTTTGTGGCGGAATGTTTCAAGTGCCATGTTTAGCGATGGTTCAGGGGGCAAATATCGGTCGTAAATTGGGTACGATGATGGCATATTTGAACCTTTTGACATTTATTTTTGTGCTTATTGGTACGGTAATTTTTTCTGTTGTTACGGATTTTACGGCTCAGAATAGTTATGCGGTGTTTGTTGTGATGTTGATAATCACATTGTTAAGTTTAATATTGTTCGTTTTTAAGTCTAAAGAATAACTTTCAATTTTCAACTTTTAATTTTCAATTTTTTTTCGTATCTTTGTAACTTGATATATTGGAATATTTCGTTTCTTTAGCAAATACTTATTTATGAAATTATTTAAAGCAATTTTTACGTTATCAGCACTTTTGGCTGTGGTTGGAGTTCAAGCTCGTCAAATGTATGTTGGAAATCTTAATTTTGAGGATAAATTCCGTCAAACAGGAACTGTGAAAGATGACACAGTAGGAGCTGCTATTTTAGTTTCGGCTGATGAATTGCAAAATAAAGTAGGGGCAGAATTGACACATCTTTCAGTGTATCATATAGGTTCTACTGCACCAAAATATTTGAAATTGTTTGTAACTCATAATCTTGACTCTGTGGCGGTTTATGAAAAAGAAGTAGATGTTACGATAGTTAAAGAGGGTTGGAATACTTTTGCGTTAGATTCTTCTTTGACTTTAACAGAAGGTCCTATTTATTTGGGATATTATTTTGCAAGTTCTGTTGGTGCATCTTATGCGGTGGCGAATGGTTCAACTGTTAGTTCATTTGTGAAAAAAGGGGTAAGCGCAGATTGGACATCTACGAAAGGTATTGCGGTTTATGGTATGGTTGTTGGAGAAAATTTGCCAGCGCATGATGTAGTGTTGAGTTCTGGTGTGGTAGCTATTGATGTGGAGGTGAATAAACCTGTAAATTTTAGTTTTTATGTGGAAAATGTTGCGGCAGACACTATTAAAACTATCGAATTTGAATGTGATTATGGTAATGGTAAAAAAGAAACAAAAATAATAGATATTGAGATTCCTTATCTTGGTGCCGATAGTATTGTGTATGAGGGTGCTGTGTTTGATGAAATAGGAGGATATGATGTTAGATTTACTATTACAAAATTGAATGGTAATGATGATTTAGTACCTGAAAATAATACACATGTAGTAAAAGTGAATGTGGTAGAACGTATAGTGAAACGTAAAGTGTTATTGGAAATATTTTCTACTGAAAATTGTACTAATTGTCCACAAGGACATGAAATTATAGAGGCTTCGATAGATGGACGTCATGATGAAGTAATTGAAGTAGGACATCATGTTGGTTTTTATACAGATCAATGGACAGTGCCTGCTGATACTATTTACATGAATTTTTATTATGCTGCTATTGTAACTACATTTGCACCAGCAGGTATGATTGATCGTACGTTGTTCTCGAAAGCAGATGGTCATAAAAATCCATATCAAGGTGGTGATAGTTGTGTAGTTTTTGATGTGACTGGTGCTGATGTCTGGAATATGTTGGATGTGCAATTGGCAAGACCTGCGTATGCTTGGATTGATTTGGTTACTGATTTTAATGAAGAGGACTCTATTTTGACAATTAAAACATCTGGTAAGTCAGTTATTGAACTTGGAGGTGAGCCTCGATTGACTATTTATGTTACAGAAGATAATCTTGCTTCAGAACGTCAAGCTGGTTGGAATAGTGAGCAAAGAGGTCCTTATTATCAACATAACGTAAATCGTTATATTGCGACAGATGTTTGGGGTGATCAAGTTACATTGAATGAAGGTTTTGAAAAAGAGTATAAAGTAAAAGTTCAACCAAATTGGAGTGTTGATAATCTTAATGTGGTGGCATTTGTTCATAATTATTCTACAAGACCAAATGTAAAGGAGCGTTATACTGATTTTAATGTGTATAATACAGAAAAAGTGCAAGTGCGTCCTCATGAGGTGGCTATTGGTGATGTGGAAGATGGTTCAATTTTTGCATTTGTACGTCAAGATGTACTTGAAATAGTCGGTGAATATGAGTCAGGTGTGATTTATAATGTTAATGGACAAGCGGTAGCAACTCTTCGTGGTAGTCCGACAACTTCAATAGTAAATATGCCAAATGGAGTTTATGTGGTCTCACTCACATTGACTGATGGAACAAGATATAATACAAAAATAGTAAAATAATGAGGAATGTGAAATGAGGAGTGAGGAATGTGTTAATTTTCAACTCTCAACTTTCAACTCTCAACTTTCAACTTTCAACTTTTTAATATATGGGTTTTAATGAATTTTTAGCCAAGATATTTGGTAACAAGGCACAACGCGATTTGAAAGAGGTGTCGCCTGTTGTAAATAAGATAAAAGAGATTTATCCAACAATTGAAAAACTTTCGCATGATAAACTTCGTGCGCGCACTGCGGCAATTCGTCAACAATTGCAAGATGCAGTAAAGAAAGAACGTGCTCGTATTGAGGAAATTCGTGCTGAGGTAGAGCATACAGAACTTGATAAACGTGAAAAGCTTTATAAAGAGATAGATGAACTCGATAAGAAAATACTTGACACACTCGAAGTAGAACTTGATAAGGTGTTGCCAGAGGTATTTGCTATCGTGAAAGATACAGCACGTCGTTTGACTGAGAATGAAACAATCGAAGTGATAGCAAATGACTTTGACCGTCAACTCGCTATTAAGCATGACTTTGTAACAATCGAAGGCGATAAAGCAATTTATCGTAATGAATGGGAAGCTGGAGGCAATATGCATAAATGGAATATGATTCACTATGATGTGCAATTGTTTGGTGGTGTGGTACTTCACAAAGGTAAAATTGCCGAAATGGCAACAGGTGAAGGTAAAACTCTTGTGGCAACTTTGCCTGTATTCCTTAATGCTTTGACAGGTAATGGTGTGCATGTGGTTACGGTCAACGATTACCTTTCAAAACGTGACTCGGAATGGATGGGCCCTCTTTATATGTTCCATGGATTGAGTGTAGATTGTATCGACAAACATCGTCCTAATTCAGAAGAACGTCGTCGTGCTTACAATGCCGATATTACATTCGGTACGAACAACGAATTTGGTTTTGATTATCTTCGTGATAATATGGCTTCAGCTCCGATTGACCTTGTGCAACGCAAACATAACTATGCTATTGTCGATGAGGTTGACTCTGTGTTGATTGATGATGCACGTACTCCATTGATTATCTCTGGTCCTGTGCCAAAAGGCGAAGACCAAATGTTTGAAGAGTATTGCCCTCGTGTTGAGGTGTTGGTTAAACAACAATCGGCTATGGCAACTCAACTTCTTGCAGAGGCACGTGCAAAAATTGGCAACGAAGATAAGGCTATCAGTGAAGAAGGTGCATTGGCTCTCTTCCGTTCATATAAAGCAATGCCTAAAAATAAGGCGTTGATTAAATTCCTCTCTGAACCAGGTATCAAACAAATCCTTATCAAAACAGAAGAGTTCTATATGCAAGAAAATAGCAAACACATGCATATTGCAACAGACCCTCTTCTTTTCGTTATTGATGAAAAACATAACTCTATCGAATTGACTGATAAGGGTATTGACACAATGACACGTTCGACTGAAGATCCTAACTTCTTCGTATTGCCTGACGTGGGTGCAGAAATTGCTGAAATTGAAAAATCTTCATTGTCGGCAGAAGAACGTCAAGAGAAAAAAGATGCGGCTCTTCAGGATTATTCAATCAAATCAGAACGTGTACATACAGTAAATCAATTGCTTAAAGCATATACCCTTTTTGCCAAAGATGACCAATATGTTGTGATGGACAATAAAGTAATGATTGTCGATGAACAAACAGGTCGTATCATGGATGGTCGTCGCTATAGCGATGGCCTTCACCAAGCAATTGAGGCGAAAGAGCGTGTGAAGGTAGAGGCGGCAACACAAACATTTGCAACTATTACACTCCAAAACTATTTCCGTATGTATCATAAATTGTCAGGTATGACAGGTACAGCGGAGACAGAAGCAGGCGAATTTTGGGATATCTATAAACTTGATGTTGTGGTAATTCCTACAAATCGTCCTATTGCGCGTATTGATATGGAGGACCGCGTTTATAAAACTAAACGCGAAAAATATAATGCTGTAATTGAAGAGATTGTAGAATTGGTAGCGGCAGGTCGTCCTGTGCTTGTGGGTACTACATCGGTTGAGATTTCGGAACTTTTGAGCCGTATGCTCACGATTCGTAAGATTTCTCATAATGTATTGAATGCTAAGTTGCACCAAAAAGAGGCTGATATTGTTGCTGAGGCAGGTCGTGCAGGTACGGTAACTATTGCAACCAACATGGCTGGTCGTGGTACCGATATTAAGCTTACCCCAGAAGTAAAAGCAGCAGGTGGTCTTGCAATTATTGGTACAGAACGTCACGAGAGCCGTCGCGTTGACCGTCAGTTGCGTGGTCGTTCAGGTCGTCAAGGTGACCCGGGTTCTTCTGTATTTTTCGTTTCGCTCGAAGATGATTTGATGCGTCTTTTTGGTTCTGAACGTATATCTAAGGTGATGGATAGTATGGGCTTCCAAGAAGGAGAAATGATTGAACATTCAATGATTTCTAAATCTATTGAGCGTGCTCAGAAAAAAGTTGAAGAAAATAACTTTGGTATTCGTAAACGTTTGTTGGAATATGATGACGTAATGAATAAGCAACGTACTGTGATTTATGCTCGTCGTCGTCATGCACTTATGGGCGAACGTATAGGTGTTGATATTGTAAATACACTTTATGATACTGCTGCAATAATTGTAGGAAATAATCATTCAACATTAGATTATGATGGTTTTAGAGATGATATGCTAGCGGTATTTGCAATGAGTGCACCTGTGTCGGGTGAGGAATTCCGTTCAATGAAGGCTGAAAAGATTGTCGATATAGTAGCAGAGGTTGCCTACGAAGTATTCGTTCGTAAAATGGACAAAATGGCAGAGGTTGCAAATCCTATAATTAAGCAAGTATATGAAAATCAAGGTGCGCAATATGAAAAAATATTGATTCCTATTACAGATGGCAAACGTATGTACAATGTGCCAGTAGTATTGAAAGAGGCATACGAAACAGAATCGAAAGCAGTAGTTAAGGCGTTTGAAAAAGCAATACTTCTTCATGCTATTGATGAGGGTTGGAAAGAAAATCTTCGTGAACTTGACGAATTGAAACATTCGGTGCAAAATGCTACATACGAACAAAAAGACCCATTATTGATTTACAAACTCGAGTCAAGTAATTTGTTTGGTACTATGCTTAACGAAATGAACCGTAAGATTACCTCAATTCTTATGCGTGCTCAAATTCCAGTTCGCGAACCAGACCAAGTGCGTAAAGCTGAGGCAGAGCGTCGTCAAGATTATAGTCGTTATAGTGCAAATAAAGCTGATATGACTGATATTCAACGTGCAGGACAACGTGATACTCGTGAACGTCAAGTTACTCAACCAGTTCATGCCGAAAAAACAGTAGGTCGCAATGAACCTTGCCCTTGTGGTTCGGGTAAAAAATATAAAAATTGTTGTGGTAAAAACGCATAATTTAGTTATTAATTGTAAGTTATATATTAAATAGAGACTGAGTCAAAAGAAATTTTGACTCAGTTATTTTTTTTATTTTTTTAATATATTTTTAAAAATATTTTGCTGGTATAGAATAAATTTGTAACTTTGCAAGTTACAATGTATAGTCTGTTTTTTTGATATTGTTAAAAAATTTAATATAGTTTTGCTATGAAAAAAATTACCTTTTTTGTTGTTGCTTTGTTTTTTGCAATGACTACATTTGCTACTCCTCTTACAGGTGGTATGAAATTGTACTTTGATTTTACAGAACATGCACTTTGGAGTAAAAGTGTTAGAGTTCAATGTTTCTTTGAATCTACAAATCAGATATTCTCTGATGCGACAAAATTGAGTGATGGTGTTTGGAAAATTATAGTGCCAGAAGGATCTTTTCAATATGTTGAGGTTGCTTGTTATGATGCAAAAAATCAAGAAATAGGGTCTTCTTTTCAATTGATTTATGATGGAAAAAATAATTTGTGGACATTGAAAGCAGATGCAGAATTTGCAATGGTATATGCTACAGCGGAAGATTTTGTTTTAGGGGAATATGCGGGAAAAGAAGATTCTGCAGAATCAGAATCTCAATCTAGCGTTGCAGTTTCTTGGAGTATCAAAGAAGGTGCGGTATTGGAATCTTTTGCAGGTGTAACAGTGACATTTTCAGGAGTTGACCCTGTTGGTAGAAAATTAGATGGAAAAGAAGTGGTAGGGGCAGTAGCGCAGGGTTCGTCAACAAATGTATTATTTTATGAAGTAGATGAGTTGGGTAATCTTACTCCAGTTGATAATGGAACTTTGTATTCGCAAGCAGATGGCTTGTCTATTATGTATATGCCTACAGAAGATAAGGGGTATAAAAATATTGTAGATGGAGCTTATATCAAACAAGGTAATTATCGCATTATTATTGATGAAGGAGATGTGTTATTTACTCCTAATCGTGATGGTTTGGATAAGGTTTATAACAATCAAAAATATGTATTGAATTTTTCAATTAAAAATGATTATGTAGCACATGAATTTGTTGATGTTGATTATATAGTGTCTCCAAAAAATAATTCTACATTAGATGAAATTCGTGAAATAGAGATTACGTTTTCTGGTTATGAGTCAATAATCGTAAAAGATACATCATTAAATGGTTTAAATTGGTTGTCTTGTGAATATAGTGTTGAAACAGAAGAGCAAGGTTCTATGTGGGAAACAAAAGCTCCAATGCAATGGTCGGCAGTAGAAGGGAAACCTAATGCATTGCGTATTTTTGTTGCATCAGAAATGTTTGGTTCAGAATCTGTTGTAGATGCAGATTATTATCAAATCACAATTCCAGAAGGTATTGTGTGTTTCTCTGAAACATCAACATCAACGATTTGTAATCAAACTATTGTGTTGAATTATAAGGTTTCAGGAAAATTGTCGGATGTGGAAAATGTAATAGCTGCAGATGTTTACGTATGTGATGGCATGATTGTGGCAGATGGAGAAATGCGAATTTTTACAATTACAGGACAAGATGTTACGTGTATGAATGGATCTCTTGAAAGAGGTATTTATGTTGTTAAATATAATAATTCGGCAGTTAAAGTTATTGTAAAATAATTGTTGTAATATAAAAACATAAAGGCATAATATTATGACTTTATGTTTTTATGTTTTTATTTATAGATAAAATTGCATATTATGGAAAAAAGAATACAAAGACTATTTTGTTTATTATTTGTTTTGTTTGCATCGTTGTCGCTTTTTGCGCAACAATATGGTCGTGTTCTTGAAGAAAGTTTCGAAAATGGAATACCTACAACATGGTCACAAGAAGTTGTATATGATAATTTGCAATGGACAGTAGAGAGTGGAGATTTAACATTCCCTAATGGTGCTTTTGAGGGAAATAAGCGAGTTGCTTTTCGCAATACATCAGGAAAGACTAAAAGTGCATGTGCGCGATTGGTTTCTCCTTTGATTGATGTATCAAAATTATATCGTCCTTTATTGGTTTTTGCACATGCGCAAGACCAATGGACGAAGGATATAGATGTGCTTCGAGTTTTCTATAGATTATCACCTGATGCAGATTGGGTAGAGTTAAAAACATTTGATGAGTGTATTACTTTTTGGCAAACTGATACTGTAAAATTGGTCGGTTCGTCAAAAACTTATCAAATTGCTTTTGAGGCAACAGATAATCTTGGACGTGGTGTTGTTATTGATAATGTTGAAATTCGTTCAACACCTCGTTGTGATACTCCATACGCATTGGATATTAGTGAAAAAACTAGTAGCAGTGTTGTTATCAATTGGTTAGGTGCTTTTGATGCTAAAGGGTTTGATTTAAAGGTTTCTACTACACCTCTTGCAGTAGAGCAATTGGAGGATGATTCTTATAAAGCGGATGTTGTAGATGAGTCATTGCCAACATCATGGAATTATAAAGTTACGAACCTTGTTTCTGGTGCAAAATATTATTACTATTTGCGTTCGCTTTGTGATAATGAGATAAGTGGTTGGGCTACTGATTCGTTTGAAGTGGCTAATATGATTACTATCCCTTATTATCAGGATTTTAATATGAAGAAAACTGCTGGAGGTCTTGTCTCTTATGTTGATAAATGGGCTTTTGGCGCATCAAAATCAGCTACAAATCCTTTTGTAAATACATGTTTGACAGATGAAAATTGGTGTGCTTCTCCTGACTCTACTTTTGCTTTGTGTTTTTATGGTTCAGATGATGTAGAAGATATAACTGCAATCAGAGGAGGTGCATATGCATACGCTGTTTTGCCTGAAACAGAAGTTGAAGATATGAGTAAGCTTTGTGTTTCTTTCAGCACGGTTAATTGGAATTCTCACCTTTCTGATAGATTTAGTATTATAGTAGGTGTGATGACTGACCCTAACGATAAAACTACATTTAAAGCTGTTGATACTGTAGATGTTAAGTCGTTGCGTGTGTATGAAGAGGCTGAGGTTACATTTGAAAATTATAAAGGTGCGGGTAAATTTATTGCCTTTATGTCTGATTTTGTGGAGTCTAATATGTTCACTATGGATAATCTTAAAATAGATTATATACCAGAAGTGAAAAAAGTGACTGATTTTGAAGCTCGTTTTATAACATCAACTTCATTGAAATTTAATTTTAATTCTGAGTATTTAAAATATGAGGTTGCTATTTCTCCTTTAAAATTGGAAGTATCAAAAATAGATTCATTAGCAACTGATATAATAAAGGCAGAAATTGCAAATAATGGTGTTGTTACGGGTTTGGTAAATAACACAAATTATTTTGTTTATGCTCGTGCAATTGATGGAGATAAAAAAGGAGAATGGGGTAGTTATCGTGTAGTGTGCACTCCTGGTAAAATAGATTTGTTGCCTTATACTGAGTCATTTACGAAGACTGCAGAAAATCCTTTATATGCTATTAGTTATGGTGAATTTGTGGTGACTCCTAAAAAATATATGGCGAATGGTTTGATTACATTGACAAGCGGAGCTTATTCAATGTATTGTGATGATGCTAAATGTTCTGAAGAGCAAGAATCAGGGACTATTAATTTTGGTACTACACATACAGAAACTGATGATCCTGAAAAACACCTTCATGCTGAATTAGGTTTGAATGATTATGATTTATGGGCAGCTACAGTATTCCCAGAATTAACAATGGATATTCGTACTGTGTCAGTAAGTTTCATTGGTAAAAATTCATCTGAAGATAATAATGGAGCTGTTATTGTTGGTGTTATGTCTTCTGCTAACGATATCACTACATTCCAAGCGATTGACACGATTAAATTAGATACAAAAGAGAAAAAATATGTATATAATTTAGATGAATATGACGTAGATGGTCAATTCTTTGCTTTCTTGGTTGATTCACGTCTTGTTCAAACAACAAAAAATGTTGTTTGTGTTGATGATGTTAGATTTTCGGAAATTCCTGTTTGTAAAAGTCCATCTGATATAGAGATTGTTTCGGTAGTAGGAGACCCTACAAAAATGACTCTTCAATGGAAAGCAAATGGTGCTAAATCGTGGAAGATTCGCCTTTTTGAACCTGAATATAAAAAGCTATCTAAAACTACAACAAACCCGATAACAGGCGTTGCTAAAACAACTTATACATGGGAGCCAGTATTACCTAATATTGACTCTATGTATTCAACTACTTATCAATATGATTATATTTATGATAATACAGTGAATACTAACAGTATTCAGTTTACAGACTTGCGCCCTTCAGGTAATGTTTATTATTACACAATTTGTTCTGTTTGTGAATCTGGTGAAGAGGGGATTTGGTCGGAATTTGAAAGTTTTGCAACGAACTGTTATGATGAAGAACCTATACCTTATGTTCAAAATTTTGATAATAAGGCATATCGTGTAGGGCATACATTTAAAGGGTTTGCTGTGCCTTGTATGTTAACGGAGCAGATTACAAATGGAACAACTATTTATAGTCCAAGTATTGCAAATAGTCAGTCTGCAACAGAGTATAATTCGCTTATAATGTCAAAGGCAGAAAGAACAGGAAACAGAAATCCTTATGTAGCATTGCCAAAAATGTCGAAACCTCTTACTGAATTGCAGATTTCATTTAAGACATTTGGACGTGAATCGCAACCGCCTATTTTGGTAGGTGTTATGACTGATCCGTTGGATACTTTGACATTTGAAATGGTAGAGTCAATTCAACCTATTGTTTCTGAAAAGGCAAGTGATGATGCTCCAGAAGAATTTTTAGAATATATTGTTTCTTTTGCAGATTATAAAGGGAAAGGTGAGTATATTGCCTTGATGTTGAAAGATGATCAAAAGTATATGGATGTTTCTGCTTTGATTGATGACATTGTTGTAGATAATATTGTGCCTTGTGAACGTCCTGAAAATTTAAAACTTGCTGATTTTACAGATAAATCGGTGAAACTTGAGTGGAAATCGGATCAAGATGTAGAGCAATGGAGAGTGGTCTTTGCAAAATCTAAATTGACGACCTCAGATTTAAGTAACCCTCAAGTAAATAATATTATTACTAAAGTAGAAATTGTAAATAGTAATATTACTTGGTTTAGTGGACTTACTGCTGAGACTAAATATTATGTATATGTGCAATCAATGTGTAGTGCAACAGACGTAAGTAAATGGTCAAATTATTTAACATTTACAACTCTTTGTACGCCTTTGAGTATTAACAGTGGAGAAATAGAAGGTTTTGAAGGTTATGGAAGTGGTAATGGAACTTTCCCTACTTGTTATATAGTTGGGTCTCAAACATCAAAAGATGCTGATTATATTCCTTATTGTAGTACAGATTATGCTCATACAGGTAAGGCGTCTTTGATTATTAAAACCAATGAAGATAATAATAAAGCTTATGCTATAACTAATAGTTTGGCAGTGGAAGATATTGCAGAGGCAAGATTGAATTTTTGGGGATATACTAAATATCCAAATAATAGCTATGCTCACTCAATTGTGGTTGGTGTTTTGACTTCTCCAGCCGATCTTGGTACTTTTGTTCCTGTTGATACAATTTCTTTTTCTTCTGAAGAGCGTCCGTACGAAGTCTATTTCAATAATTATAAGTATGACATGAATGGAGAAAGAGGTAAATTTATTATGTTCTATTCTGAATTTGATAGACCTAATGAAGTATTCATTGATGATATATCTTTGGGTGAAGCATCAGGTTGTCCTACTGGTTTTTATTTTGATGAAATTACAGCTACATCATTTAAACTTCGCTTTACTACTAATAATGCACCATATCAAGTGAAATATTCTACTTTAATGGTCACTGATTTAGCTATTTTGGATACAGATGAGTTGCCTTCATTCATTGTAGAGGGTGATAGTTTGTTGTTCGAAAATCTTAAACCTTATTCAACATATTATTTCTATGCACGTTCGACATGTGATGGAAAATATGGTGAATGGTCTAATGTAAACGTCGTAAATACTAGTTGTTTAGATGTTTTGACTTTGCCATATTTTGATGATTTTGATAATCAAATAGCAATAGATCAAGCACCTGAATGTTGGTTTACTTATTATCAAGATATGAATATTCGTTATCCTGCTTTGGATAAGATGACAAGTGCATTGACTCCTGGCAGTCATCCATATTCGGGTACTCGTTCTATTCACTTGAGATCATCGGTATCTGATACATCTTATTTGGTTACGCCTCAAATTGATGTTGATGATTTAAGTAAATGTCAAGTTTCTTTTTACCTTTCTCCAAAAGCAAAAAATAAAAATGCTTCTATTGTTGTAGGTGTTGTGTCTGATATTACTAATATTAATGGTTCTTTTGTGCCTATTGATACTATTATTATTAATAGAGGTGCATTCGATTGGACTGATTGGACTGTCTCTTTGGAAAATTATAAAGGAGCAGGAAAACATCTAGGTTTTGTTTCAGATCCATCTCTTAATGAAACAACTATTTGTATAGATGATATACTTATTGAGCTTATTCCAACATGTGAAAAAACACGACACTTTAAATTTGTCAGTCACACAAGTAATTCGTTGACTATTTCTTTTGAAGGTACTGGTGCATCTAAATATGAAGCTGTTTGTGGACCTGTTGGTTTTGATGTAAATAATACAGAAAATACTATTTTTGAATCTACTGATACTGTAATTACTTTGGAAGGTCTTAGTGCAGCAACATATTATGATGTTTATGTTAGAGCAGTATGTAGTGATATCGATAAATCTCCATGGGTTGCAGCAGGTAAATATTTTACTATTGGAGAATTGCTAGTTGAATATCCATATATTATTGATTTTGACAATCAAGAAGAAAATCAAAATTGGATGTTTAAACAAGATGCGCAATCAAATAAATGGGTTATTGGATCCGATACCGCTCATGTGGTAAGCGATGGTATTGTAGATGGAGGAAATGCTTTGTATGTTTCTTGGGATGGAGGATTATCTGCTCATTATAATAATACTTCAACTTCAAGATCATGGGCTTATAGAGCTTTAGATTTGCAACCTGGTACATATACTATTTCTTTTGATTGGACTTGTGTAGGAGAGAAGAAAAACTCAGCGACAGGCATGGATTATCTTGATTATATGCGTGTTGGTTTATTGCCTACAACTTCAGTGTTTAATGCCGGTTCAAATCTTGTTACAGCAGATGATGTATCTTCAGTGAATTTGAATCCTAAGATGACTTTAACTTCTACACCAAAAGGTTGGATTGAACTTACAGAAGAGGTTGCAGATAATGAATTTGCATTTAATGCTGTTGATAAAAAGAAACAATGGTCAGAGCAATGGAAAACACAAGTTGTAACATTTGTTGTTGATGAAAAAACTGCAGGTACTTATAACTTGGTGTTCTTCTGGAATAATAACAATAATGGTGGTGATTATGCTGAAGTTCGTTCTGCTGTTATTGATAATATTGAGATTGTACTTGATAGTTGTGATATGGCGTATGATTTGCAAATTGTTGAAATGGGAGAAAATTATGCAGATTTGTCATGGAATGTTATAAATAGTAATGTGAAAGGTTATCAAGTTGATGTCGAACCTGTTAAAGTTGATATTAAAGTTGGTTCGGATAATACAAAAGTATTTTCACAATTTGTAGAAACTAATTTTGTTAAGATTACAGGATTGACAGATAATACAGATTATAAGGCGTATATTCAAGTTATTTGTGATACTAATTCTGTAGGTGTTAGAACTGAACCTTTCTTGTTTACAACAAATTGTCGTTCTATAGGTGTTGATTCATTGTTAGATTTTGAGGATGAAGATAATCATTTCTATATGTCATATACAAATGGTAAAGCTAATACAGGATTTCCAATCCCTAAATGTTTTGTTATTGGACATGAGAATATGACATTCTCATCTTCTGCGTATGCAAAATACTTTCCTAATTTGATTGCAAATAGTAAAACTAAAAAATATTCTCGTTCAGGTGATTATGCTTTGATTTTTGAGCGTACAGGTAAAACGGGTTCTCTTCGTAATGATGGAGGTTATATTGCATTGCCTGATTTTGAGGGCGATAGAGAGTTCTTGTTATTGAGTTTCTGGATGCGTGCTGTATATGAGAAACCTGATACAAAATTAGTTGATGCTTTTGGTGCTAAGCAACTTACTGCAGATTATGCTAAAAAACTTACTGTAGGTACTATGACTGATCCTAATGATTTGTCAACTTTTGAACCTATGACAATTGTAGAGTATCCTTATGATGATTCTGTTATTAAAAGAGAAACCGATGTTACAAATGACCCTACGGGAAATGAATATTGGGTAGAGTTTAGAATTCCATTGGTGGGTACAGATGGTAAATATATAGCATTCAAAAATGAGTTGTATGGTGATAGTATCAGCAACAATATTATTTATATTGATGATATTAAATTGACATCGGTAGAGTGTGTTCGCCCTGAATTTGTAAAAGTAGATTCTATAACAACAGAATCAGTTGTTGTTAATTGTGCTCATAGCAATGTAGAAAAACATGTTGTTAAGATTGCAACAGATGAAGATTTTACAACTAATTTGCGTGTAGATACAGTTTTTGGTTTCCCTGTTAAATTATCGGGATTAAATCCATCAACAATATATTATTTGCAAATGCAATCATTCTGTGAAGAGGGACGAGTTTCTGAGTTGTCGGATGTTGTAACATTTACAACACTTAAAACACTTCCTTATACAGAAGTGTTTGATACGGATTCTTATTGTCCTGTAGATTGGAAACGTGCGAATAATATTACAGATGGTGATTTGTTTGTTAGTGGTAATGGTAGTGCATTCTATTTTGTCCCAGAATTTAACAATGATGGTTGGAGTCAAAATGGGGCTATTTTTAGAAATGGAATGTTCTCTTCAACACACATGTCAGCTACAGTTCATTGTCCTGGTGGCGATAGAAGTAAAGCGTCTGTTCATTGGATGGTATCTCCAAATGTTGTGTTACCAGAGAGAAATCAATTACATCTTATATTTGATTTGGCATTGACAGATATGGGAGCAACAGAGCCCGTAAATGCAGAAGATTTGAATGCTGCCCCAAGTACATTTATGGTTGTTGTTTCTAATGATGCGGGTAAAACATGGAAACGTGAGAACGCGGTAGTTTGGTGTACAAATAAGGATGATTATGAATATTTTGATATTCCATTTACAGGTAAAAAGTATTCTATTAGTTTGGATAAATTTGCAGGAGATACAATTCAAGTTGCATTCTATGTAGAATCTTCAGTAGATAGAAATACATCTACTGAAATACATATAGATAATGTTCATGTCAATGAATATATTGAAAATATAGTTGAAGTTTCTTTGTGTGAAACACAAGATTATTTGAACGGAGATTTCTATATTCCATATTCAGAGATGGTATTGGGAGATAACCATTTTGATGATTGGGATTTGTCTAACGAAGTTAGTGTGCCAGATGTTTTGAATCTCACAAAAATTACAGTTTCTCCATTAGTTGTGGATACTATTTCGACTTCTATTTGTGAAGGAGATGTTTATGAGTTAAATAATTTCTCTGGACTTATGGATGCTGGTATTTATAAACAAAAATTGTCTTCTGTAAATAAATGTGACTCTCTTGTAGTGCTTGATTTGTCTGTTACACCTACTATTCGTATGGATGTAGTTGATACTATTTGTTTAGGTCAAAAATATGTTTTGAATGGTAAAGAGTATAGAGAAACGGGTATATATATAGATACATTGATTTCAACAGTTACCTATTGTGATTCGATTGTTACATTGGCACTTATTGTAAATGATGCAATTCGAGAAAATGAAAATGTGAATATTTGTTTTGGTGATTCGTTGGTATTTGGGTCTCAGGTTATTGTGAAATCGGGTGTTTATGAGGAGAAGTTCACTTCTGTTAATGGCTGTGATTCTATTGTTTCATTGACGGCAACTGTATTACCAGATTTACGTCAAACAATAAATGCAACAATTAAGGATGGTGAAAAATATAATGAAAATGGATTTAATGGACTTTATCGTCAAGGAACATATACGTTGAGATTGACATCTCAAGATGGATGTGATTCGACAATAACATTAAATCTTGTTGTAATAACAACGGATACAACGTACGTTGAATTTGAAATTACAACAGAAGACCTTCCTTATGAATATTATGATGTATTTTATGATGAGAATACTCAACCTGGAACTTATATTGATACGATTTTGATTTCACAAGATAGTATTGATTATGTGATAATTCATACGTTGACAATTACGTTAGTTGATGATATTGATAATGTAGTTATTGAGGCGTTGAGTATAGTGCCAAATCCGCTTAAGGTTAATCAAATATTGTATATTAACAATGAATTTACCGTAGAAGAGCGTAATAGTTTGGTTGTTGAGGTGTTTGATATGCTTGGTCAGAGTGTATATATTGATAAACCTATGAATTATCCAATCGCTATAGATGGAATGTCTCAATCTGGTTTATATGTAGTTCGTATAACGACAGGAACTGGATCAATATATCAAGGTAAAATTTTATTCGAATAATGTAAATTTGACTATAAAATGAAAAAAATTAAGATATCATTATTATTGATTTCTCTTTGTGTTTTTACAAATATTTTGTGTGCTGAAACCGTTGAGAGTACAATGGGATTTGTAACTGATTTTGAAGATCAAGAAGAACGAGAAAAATGGGTCTTAAATACAGGTGTTTTAGGTCCTGAATGTGCGAATAAATGGTTTTGGGGAAAACTTGGTGCAAGTAGTGGAGATAATGGGTTGTTTATATCAGGTGATAGTGCTCAGACTTATTTTTATAAATCAAAAGGGACAACGGTAGTTGCATATCGTGAGTTTACTTTTGATAAGGGTGATTATGAACTTTCGTTTGATTGGCAAGCTGGTGGTCTTTCTACTGATGGTTTGTATGTTTGTTGGGTACCTAAGAGTCATGATGTTAAGTTGAATTCGAATAGTGCAAGTAGTATGCTACCAGAATGGGTAGAGAGGTATAGTATTAATTTTGATAGAGATTCAGCTTTTTTGTCGCAACGTACTTGGAATGCCGTATTGGATACGATAACTACCAAAGGAGAATCTCATTATCTTGTTTTTGTATGGAATAATGGAGTTCTTGCATCATATTCTATGGGAGCTATGATTGATAATTTGTCTATTCTTGAGATAGGGCGTTGTTCCCGTCCTACTAATTTGATGGCAAATCCTAAGGGGGATGATATGGTATTGTCGTGGACTGCTTCGGCAGATGCATACGATGTTCGTGTTTTTAATAATCTGACCGGTGAGAATGTGGAGTATAATGATGTTAAAACACCATATCAAGTTATATCTGGTCTTTCTGAAGGTATGTGTACTTTCTATGTGCGTTCGAAATGTGACGGTATTGCTGGGGCATGGGCTTCAGTTAATCGTTTCCTTTTCTATCCGGGTGTTCGATGCATAGATTATTTGCATTTGACCAATAGCAATTGCTCTCACAATGGTCAAAAGGGAGTTGTTGATTTTGGTTGTCAAGCGGTGGATAGTCGTCATACGATACATTGGAATCCTGATGAGCGTGATCCTTTTACGAATGGTAAATTGAGGACTGTACCGGAGGGAGAGTTGGCATCAGTACGTTTAGGAAACTGGAATTCTGGGGCAGAGTTTGAAAGTGTTGAATATAATTATTTGGTGGACACTACAAATAATGCGGCAGTTTTAGTGCTTAAGTATGCGGTATTGCTTGAGGCTCCTAATCATGATTCTATAGATCAACCTCGTTTTAATCTTGAAATTACACATAACGGAGAACCTCTTGATGAGTTTGGTTGTGGAGAAGCTTCTTTTGCAGCTGGTTATAACACTAAAGGGTGGGTGAAATTTCAAGGTATATCAGAGCCTGGTTATTATAAAGATTGGACTACTGTGGCTATAAATTTGCGTGAATATCATGGGAAGTCGTTGAAAATTAAATTGACCACAATGGACTGTGCTCCAGGAGCACACTTTGCGTATGCTTATTTTACGTTAGGTTGTAATGATGGTAAAATTAAAGGTTTGAGTTGTGGGGGAGATGAAAAGTCGATTTTTGAGGGACCAGAAGGATTTAATTATAGATGGTATTTGCCGTCCAATCCGGATTCAACAGTTTCTACAAATAGACGTCTGGAATTACCTGCAAGTGATACTTTGACATACGCACTTGATGTTATTCAACGTACAAATAAAAATTGCTACTATACTCTTTATGCTTCGGCAGTAGGACGTTATCCTGTAGCATCGGCGGAGTATAATCTTCAACTTGGTGATTGTAAGAATAAGGTTGAGTTTATAAATAAGAGTTATCTTAAGCGCGTAAATCAAGTTACAAATGATAGTATAGTTACAAATGAGCCTTGTGAAAGTTTCTTATGGGATTTTGGCGATGGTACTGTTTCTACAGAAGAGAGTCCTATTCATACGTTTCCAGAAGAGGGGGGAACTTATACTGTGACATTATATTCTGGTATTGCAGATGGAAAATGTATGGATGATACGACATTTATTATTACGTTGCCTCGTATGGGTCTCTATGTGGATACTATCCATGCTACTACATGTTTGGGTGAGTCGTATGAATTTAAGGGAGAACATTTATGGGAAACAGGTTGCTATGCTGATACATTGATTAGTGTATGGGGGTGTGATAGTATTTCTGTTCTTGATTTGTATGTAGCAGAATCTTATGATACTCTCGTTATTGATACTATATGTAGTGGAGATGTATATAAATTGGGAACAAAAGATATAACCGAAACAGGACAATATAAAGATAAATTGCAAACAATATATGGTTGTGATAGTGTTGTTAATCTTCACCTTACTGTTTTGGAAACACTTGATTTGACTCTTGATAGTGTGGTTAATAATTGTAAGGATGAAGATTATATATCTATTCCTTATATATTGCATTCAGGAGGATTAGATGACTTCAAATTATATTTTAATGATATAGAGTTTGAGTGTGAAGGCTATTTGGTTGAAGATAATGCTTTGTTAGTGGAAATGCCAGATATTTTACGCCCAGATAAATATAATGTTACAATTCATTTTGGAGAGCGAGCTTGTGGTAAAGAGCATGAAACAATAACGCTTAATTTGTTGTATCCTCGAGAAGTGCTTGTGCAACGTTGGGGTGATGTCCTTGCTGTTACAAATGAAGAATATAATGGGGGCTATGAATTTGTGGCTTTTCAATGGTATAAGAATGGAGCTGTGATTGAAGGAGCTACGTCGTCAATATTATATGAACCAGAAGGTTTGGATTTAGATGCAGAATACTCGGTATTGTTGACTCGTCGTGATGATAATGTTTCATTAATGACTTGTAGTGCAGATTTGATTGATTTTGGAGGAAGTGATGATAATAGGGTGATTGTGTTAACTCTAGACAAAGAGGTTTTAGATGTAGATGTTCCTCAGAATTCGAAGGTTAAAATTTGGACAGCTAATGGATTGTTGATTAAAGAAATTTTTATTAATGAAGGTCAAAATAGTATCAATGTTTCGGGTATGAAAGGATTGTATATTTTGGAATTTATTTTTGAAAATAATCAACGAGAAATACAGCAAGTTGTAATAGGATGAAAATTTAAGATATGAATAAAAATTTATTACAAATATTTTTGCTCGCTTTATTTTTGTTTACGCAAAATGTAGTGAAAGCGCAGACAATTTCTATTCCTTATTTTTGTGGATTCGAAGATTCAACAGAAATTACAGAATGGAAAATGAACTTAGGACCTGATGCTCTTCAATGTAATGATCAATGGATGATTAGTAATATTGATTATAGTGAAGGTTCTAGTGCATTAACTATTTCGTGTGACGGAGGGCAGAGGGCTACTTTTGGTTCAATTAGGGATTTGATGGTGGCTTATCGTAAATTAAAAGTAGATACAGCTATTACTATAAATCTTTCTTTTGATTGGAAGTGTGAAGGTATAATGGATGTTTCGCACCTTAATTTTTATTTTTTGCCAGCTGGTGCTATTCGTGATGAGTCGGAGTTATATTCGTTGAATAATTCTGCTGATTTACCTCGTATTTTGAGTCGTCCAGATGCTACTTTTAGTGGTAGTAATGATTGGGTGAATAGTATTGCTGTAGAGCAATTGAGTTTGAAACCGTCTGAAGAGTATTATATGGTATTTGTTTGGCAGAATGCCAATACAGATACAGCACAATCTGTTTTGTCGAAATATTCGGTTACGGTTGATAATATACAGATAACATCATCATCTTGTCCTGAGCCTGAAAATTTGCGATATAAGTCGGGGTGTGATACTCTCTTTATAGATTGGGATGGATATACTGAATTATATGAATTTCAGTATAAAGCATCAGGAGATACCGAGTGGATGACTTTGCCAAAAACTAAAGAAAAAAAAGTAGTTTTAGTGGGTGTTTTAGAGGGAGCCTATGATGTAAGGGTAAGAGGTTTGAATGAGACTACTAATGATAAAAGTGCATGGCGACAGATGAATGAAGTGATATGTTTTTGCCCTGATAGGCATTGTATTAATTATGTTGATTTGGATCGTCCAGGAGTACAATGTTTATATGGTAATGCTAATAATCCTGATGATATATATTTAGAACCAACGAATTCAGGTAACTACGGAGCTGGTCCTATCGACAAAGGTTCACGTGATGTGCGTAGTCGTCATACTGTGAATTGGCGTCAAAATGAATATGACCCTCGTACGGGAAATAAGTTGAGAACAATTCCAGAAGGGAGCTTGGCTTCTGTGCGTCTTGGGAATTGGAATAGTGGAGCTCAAGCAGAGGGTATAGTGTTTGATTATACCGTTGATACGGCTCAAGCTGATATTATTTTGATGAAATATGCAGTTGTATTAGAGAATCCAGGACATGGTAGAGCAAAAGACCCTTATTTTAGTCTTGAGATTTTAGATAGTAACTATGTGACTATTGGTGGTATTTGTGGCGATTTTGATTTCACGCCGGGTAATAAGAATATTAAATGGGAAGAGCATGGCGGATTTGTGTGGAAAGATTGGACAGCAATTGGTTTGAATGTTTCACAATTTGATGGTCAAAATATTAAAATACGTTTGATAACACAGGATTGTGTGCCTACAGCGCATTCTGGGTATGCTTATTTTACGTTGGATTGTGCTGATGCATCTATTAAAAGTACAAGTTGTGGAGAGACTATTGAGATGAAGATGGAGGCTCCGGATGGATTTAGGTATACATGGACTCGTGGAGAGGAACGTGAGTTTGTTGCCAATACTAAGTCTATAAATATACCTGCTGATGATGTAGTTACATACTATTGTAATGTTGAATATGTTGATGTTGATGGTTGTGGCTTTGAATTGCATACAGAGGTTAAACCACGTTTCCCTTTTGCTGATTTTGTTGTAGAACACAAACCTGAAAATTGTGAGAATAAGGTCATTTTAAAGAATACAAGTTGTGTTCATACTCGTATAGATGGTGTTGATACTCCTACTTCTGAAAAGTGTGAGACATTTTATTGGAAAATAGATGATGGAGGCGAGATTTATGAATATGTCTCTGAGTATGTTGAGATTAAATCGCCTAAGGATGGAGATACACTTAAAGTTTCGCTTGTCTCGTATCTTTCAGGAGGAGCGTGTGAAGATGATACTACTATGATAGTTGTTATTCCAGCTATTTATGAGCATTATGATACTATTTATGAAACTATTTGCGAAGGTGGTGCTTTTCAGTTTGAAAATAATGTTTATGTTGAGTCTGGAGTATATACAGCCACTTTGACCAATTGCTGGGGATGTGATAGTGTTAGAACGTTGTTTTTGACTGTAGTTTCTCAACCGGATACTGTATTTTTATGTGATACTATTTGCAGGGGTGAGGTTTATAGATTTAGAGATAAAGAGTTGACTGTAGAAGGTGAGCATAAATTTATGTATAAAAATGATATTGGTTGTGATAGTGTTTTTGTTGTATCTTTGAGTGTAGTAGAACCATTAGTGGGGTCTGTTTCTCCAGAAGATTATTTCGTTTGTGCCGATTATGATAGTTTGTGTGTATCTTTTGATATAAATGACGGAATGCGATTGCCAACAGAATATTCTTTGTATTTTAGTGATTTTGCAAAGAGTATGGGCTTTGTTGATGTTGTTAAGGCAGATTTCGATAATGATAAAAAGAGTATCTGTTTTGATATACCTAAAGATTGTCGTCCTAATAGCTATAATGTTACTATTTCATTTATAGATACAACTGCTATTTGTGGAGATATCTCTATGGATGTTGATTTTGATGTTTATTATGCATCATCTATTTTGGAAGCTAAATTTGGTAATTTGATTACCTTATATGATTCTGCATATAATGGGGGATATAGTTTCGTAGATAATGAGTATCGTTGGTACAAAAAAAGTGGGAATGGGAATTATGAGCTTATGCCGAATGAAATATCAAGTTTTCTCTATCTTGGAGATAGTGAGTTTAATGGAGAAGATTGTTATTATCTGGAACTTAAGCGTAAGGATGATGGTGTTGTTATGCGTACATGTGAGATTTGTCCGGATAAAGTTACTGGAGTTGATGATATTTTCGAAGGAGAGGAGTTGTTTAATGTTACTGTATTTATGTCTGGTTCTATGATGCAAATTAGTGATTTTGGAGGTGGCGTGGTGAAAATATATAGTTCTGTTGGACAATTAGTGGAATCGTATGCAGTTGATTCTGGTAGCATTGTAGAGATTGAAGTTCCGAAAGAGGATGGTTTTTATCTTGTGCAAATCATAGGTCCAACTGTTAATGAAATTTATAAAATTTGGGTTAAATAAATTTTATGTTTTAAAAGAGTATAATAATTTTTGTGTATTGTTTGTGATTTATAGTTTTTCCTATATTTATTCTTTGTGAAATTATATAAAATTGAGTTTAATTTTAATTAAATAATTACACTATGAAAATTAATTTATTAAAAACAACTGCTTTGTTTCTATTTTTAAGTTTATCTTGTATGCTTTTTTCGCAAGAGTATGGTGCTGTGTTAGATGAAAGTTTTGAAAATGGTATTCCACAAGGATGGGTGCAAGATAAGATTTCGGGTGATATAGATTGGGTGGTTGAAAGTGGTGAGTTATCACGTCCTTCAAATGCATACGATGGTGTTAAAAGGGTAGCGTTTAGAAACACAAAAGGGATTACGACAAAAGCGAGGACACGTTTGATTTTGCCTGCAGTAGATATATCTCAATTATATCAACCAATTTTGGTTTTTGCTCATGCTCAAGACAAATGGACTTCTGATTTTGATACATTGCGAGTTTTATATCGTACATCAATAGAATCAGATTGGGTTCAGCTAAAAGTTTTTGATAGTTATGTGCGTGATTGGCAGATTGATACGTTGCCATTGATGCAGGCATCTAAGACATTTCAGTTGGCTTTTGAGGCAACTGATAATCTTGGTCGCGGTGTAGTTATTGATAATGTAATCGTTCGTTCATCACCAGATTGCTATGAGCCAGAGGTTTATGTGGCAAATATTTCGAATGATACAGTTGATGTGGGTTGGTATGGTGTTTGGGATGCAGAGTCGTTTAGTTTAAAGATTTCAACTAAAATGTTGACAGATCAAGAACTTAATGATGTTAATTATGAGGCGGATATGCTTGATATTGTTGTGAGTGATGTGTACGAATATACAATTAAGAATCTTGAAATGAATACAAAATATTATTGTTATGTTCGTTCGAATTGTTATGACGATAAGAGTATTTGGGTTGTAGATTCTTTTACTACAGCTAACTTATTAGAGTTGCCTTATTCAGAAGATTTTAACTTGCTTGCAACTCCAGGTTTTCCATCTTATTTGAATTCATGGTATTTTGGCTCGTCTGAAGATGTAGTTACTCCTTACGTAAATACTGGACGTACAAGCTATTTGGAACATTATTCGAAAGATGCATCTTTTGCTTTGAGTTTTTATGCAACTCATTTTTTCGAAAATGATTTTATGGGTGGAATTAAAACAAAACCTTATATTCCAGGTGGTAGTTTTGCTTATGCAGCATTGCCAAAGTTGGCAGATGATGTTGATGTTGCTGATTTGTATTTGTCGTTTAATGCGGTTTCATACGAGTTTAATTCAGAATCAGATTTGTCGGCTATTATTGTTGGAGTTATGACTGATCCTTACGATAATATGACTTTTGAGGCTGTAGATACAGTGATGTTGACAGATGTTCGTTTCTTTGAAGAAGAGATAGTATCTTTTGAAAAATATAAAGGTAATGGTAAATTTATTGCTTTTATGTCGGATTTTGCTGTAAATAATGCATTTGATTTAGATAATTTGGTAGTTGATTATCGCCCTGATGTATTGAAAATAAATCAATTTGCAATAGGATTACCTTCTGCTAATTCTATTAAATTGAAATTTGATTTACAGTATGAACAATATGAAGTTGTAGTTTCGAAAACAGAATTGGATGATAGTGCTTTGTCTTCAGCACAAGATGTAATTCGTAAAATTATCTCTGATAATGGTGTTGTTGATGGTTTGGATGCTGCTACTGAATATAGAGTGTATGTTAGAGGTATTGATGGAGGTGTTAAAGGTCAGTGGGGTAATTGTAGATATGTGCGTACACCAGGAGTCGTTACTGAGTTGCCATGTGTTGTAGATAATGTTGAGACAGATATTTATAATGTTCGTCTTGGTAATGCTACAACCACATATAAGAGTATGCATAAGAATGTGATTATGCATGCTAATTCTACATATCATCCAATATTTACTAATGCTTATAAAGCGATAGCACCTTCTGATTTTGTATTTTTGACTGAACTTACTAACGAAATTGATTGTTGGTCGGCATTGGTATTCCCTCAGTTGCCAAAAGTAGAAGAAATGCGTATAAGTTTTTATACTTGTTCTCCTAATGCAGGTTATAAAGGTTCTTTTGTGGTAGGTCTTATGTCTGATGCAAACGATATTTCTACTTTTGAGCCAATAGATACTTTGTCTGTAACTTCGACTAAATTAAATCATTATTTCTATGATTTGAATGGTTTGGGAGAGGAGAATAAATTCTTTGCAGTTTATGCTGACCTCGAAAATGTGTTAGGTAGTAATAGATTTATTGTTGATAAAGTAAGATATTCTGAAATTCCTTCTTGTCCTACAGCATCGAATGTTCAAGTTAAATTGAATTTAGATGAACCTTCAAAAGTCGAACTAAGTTGGGATGCAGAAGATGTGGTTGCTTGGAAAGTAAGATTATCAAAAACAAAATATGAAACAGACTCTATGTCTGGTGATGTATCGGCTTATGATTTTGTTTATAATGATACAGTAACAACAAACAATGTAGTATTCACTGGACTTGAATTTCCTAAAGTAGATTATTACTATACAATTCAGGCTATTTGTGATGAGATGGATGGCGAATGGTTGGCTGTGGGTAGTTTTAATACTGAATGTTATGATAAAGAACCAATTCCGTATTTAGAGAATTTCGATAATGACAATTATGTAACGGGCAAGAATATTGCGGGATTTTCGGTGCCTTGTATGATTACTCAACAAGTAGTGAAAGATAATAAGTATTACCCATATATAACTACATTCCAGAAGAAGTCAGGCAAGAATTCATTAAGTATGATTCGTTCGTCTGAGGTTGATTATAAAAGTCTTTATGTGGCATTGCCAAAAATGTGCAAATCGATAAGTGAATTGCAGATGACGTTTTGGATGTACAACAAAGATTTGCGTCAATCTGTGTCGGTGGGGGTAATGTCAGATGCGAATGATACACTTACATTCAAAGAGATAGCCGAAGTTGTGGCGGCAGCTGAAAAAACGTGGACAAAATATACTGTCACATTTGAAGATTATGAGGATGATGCAGAGCATATAGCAATAAAGGTTAACAATAAATGTTTGTCAACTCAAGAGTTTTATATAGATGATATTTGTGTTGAAGATTTTGATGCCTGTGTTCGTCCAAAAGGTGTGAATGTTAAAAATATCACAGATGAGTATGTAGAGTTTGAATGGGCAAAATCATCTTTTGTTTCTCAGTGGTGTGTTGCTGTTACAAAACAAAAAGACAATATTTCGTCGTATCTCGATAATCCAACAACAGCATATCAAGTTGCAACAAAGATAGATACTGTTACAACTAATCCGTATCAAATGGTTGGATTGGATGCTAATACAACATACTATGTGTATGTGAAATCAATGTGTGGTGATGATAAATATAGTGAGTGGTCAAATCCTATTTCGTTTTATACGCCTAAAGAGGTTATGACTCCTGCTGAGTTTGGTGTGGAGAATTTTGATATCTATGGTAATGGAAAAGGTAAATATCCATCTCATTATATTGTTGGTAATGTAATGGTGACTACTTCAACACCATCTACTACACAACAAAATTATATACCTTATTGTTATAAGGGAAGTTCTGCTCCTTATAAGTCTTCAGGTGAATGTTCTTTACGTTTCCAATCTTCTTCGAATTATAATGGAGCGTATGCTATTACTTCAAGATTTGATATAGATGATATATCTACATTGCGTATGAAATTGTGGGCATCTGCTGGTAAAGATGAATATTTGTCTGATAAATATGCTCATGCTCTTATTGTTGGTGTGGTGACAAATCCTAATAATCTTGCAACATTTGTGCCTGTTGATACATTGAATTTATCGCTTGGTGCTGATTATGTTGTACATTTCGATAATTATAGATATGACTATAATGGTGATAAGGGTAAATATGTAATGTTCTTATCTGAATTTGCAAAAGATAACTATGCATTTATTGATGATGTTCAGTTTGACATAATACCATCATGTTACACTGAGTTTGAATTTGATTCTATATCACATAATTCTGTAGTTGTTAATTTTACCAAAGGTCAAGCACCATATCAGTTGGTATGTTCGCCGGTGTTGCTTAGAACTGCAGATTTGAATACTCAAACTCCGATTGAAATTACTTCTGGAAATAGTGTCGAGATAGATACTCTTGCTGTGGCAACAGAGTATTATTTCTATGCACGTTCGAAATGTGATGGTAAAAAATGGGGCGATTGGACGTCGGTAGAGTTTGTTCGCACAGAGTGTACAGATAGTATTAGATTGCCGTTTAGTGACGGATTCGAGCAAAATATAGCCACAATGACAACTGCTACACCTGTATGTTGGGTGGCTGAAGGAGACCCATTTGTGATTCAAAACTATCATACTGGACAACGTGGTGTATATTTTGAAGCAAAAAGTAAGGTACAACCATATCTTGTTACCCAAGCAGTAGCGGTTGAGCATTTGAGTAATTGCTATATGGAGTTTTATGCAAATTCTAGTAAATATGGTAGTGAAATGAATGTTATAGTGGGTGTAGTTGAGGATATTGCAAATATAGCGGGTTCGTTTGTTGCTGTAGATACAATCGCTTTGGGTTGGACTGAGTTCACTTGGTGTCGAACTTATTTTGATAATTATCAAGGAGAAGGTAAGCATATTGCTTTCACGACTAATTATGATTTGAATAATCGACAAGCTGGTGGTTTCTATTTAGATGATGTTGTGATAGGTGCATTGCCATCATGTATGGCTCCTGAGTCGTTCTCTTTAGAGGCTAGGACTAATGTTAGTTTAGATGTTTCATTTAAACACAGAGGCGCATTAGTATATGAATGGCGTTATGGTTCTGTAGGTTTTGATGTAGAAAAAGAAGCAATAGCAACAGTGCAAACAACAACAACAGATATTCATATTGACAATCTCACAATGAATACTGAGTATGATGTATATGTTAGAGCTATTTGTTCTGAGACAGAAGCAACAGAATGGATTTATGCGGGCAAATTTGCTACATTGAACGACTTCGTAAATTCATTGCCATACTATTGTGATTTTGATACAGAAGAAGAGTCTTCTAAATGGATTTTTGTTCAAGATAAACAGCAAAATCAATGGTATATTGGTTCCGACAGAGATTTTGTGGTTTCAGAATCTTCAAAAACAAATGATAAGGCATTGTATGTCTCTTCGGATAAAGGTGCTCATGTAGTCTATAGTAAATCTGCGTCACATTCGTGGGCATACCGTTCTGTTTATCTCGACAGAGGTGTTTATACAATATCTTATAAATGGAATGTAGTGGGACATGCTGAATCATCATATCCATTCGATTATGTCAATGCATTTTTGCTACCTGTCAACTACATGTTTAATGCTGGTTCTGCAGATATAATCTTATCTGATGGTTTAATAGAGAGTATATATGCTGATTGTGGTATTTTGTCAGAACGAATTGTTAATATTACAAACGAGAATAACGTTTCTGGTATGTGTGTTAATGGTTTGTTTGGTGCCGATGATTGGAAAACTACAACAAAAGAAATAATCGTAGCAGAAGCTGGTATTTATAATATGCTTTATTATTGGACAAATACTTCAAATAATGAAGGTTTTTCGGCGGTAATAGATGATATATTGATAGAAGAAAATCCATGTGTTGCTCCATATGATTTGCGTTTAGTTGGTTATGATAGGGAGTTGGTACATTTTGATTGGAAGTCGCATGTGGATGGGGTGCAATATGCATTTAAACTTGCAACGACAGAATCTTCTAATCCTGATTTATTAAGTGATGAATATGTAGTATTTACTGATACATTGGATTCTACATCAATTGAGGTAGAGGGTTTGGTTGCAAATACAACATATTATGCTTATGTCAAGGCAATTTGTAATGATCTTTCGGCAACCGATTGGAGTAATTGTGTAGAATTTACAACTCCATGTGCTCCATATATTGTTAATACTACCTATTCTTTTGAAGATGGTTATTATCAAGAAGAGTTTGTTATTTCGGGATTTCCGGTTTATAATCAAATACCAAACTGTTTTATTTCTGAAAATGAACATATTACAACGAATGATGCATCGTATATGACATATTATCCACGTATGGTGAAAAATGCACAGCGAAATAGTAATGGTACATATTCTGGAACAGCACTGCATGCAGCTCGTACGGGTGATTATGCTTTAGAGTTTTTCCGTGAAGGAGTGGCTAATGCTGATGGTTATATTGTGATGCCTATGTTTGATACTAACTTGGATAATCTTACACTTAATTTTTGGATGCGATGTGTCCTTCATCATCCAGAGACAGGAGAATTTAGACCTGCTAAAAGTTCTACTACTACAACAGCATATCTATCAGGTATAGCAAATGATGCCTCAAAGAAAATCACTGTAGGAACAATGACTGATCCAAATAATCCAGAGACATTTGTGGCATTAGGTGTATTTGAATATCCATACGATGAAGATGATATTAAATCTACAACTAAAATATCTGATGATCCAACTGGTAATGATTTCTGGGTTCGTTGTTCTTTACCTCTTAGCAATGCAACAGGTACGTTTATTGCCTTTAAAAATGAGATGTATGAAGATGGTTTGTTATATAATAAAGTTTATATTGATGATATTGAGGTGACCGATCGTGTTTGTATAGAACCGAGCAGTATTGTTTTTGATTCTATTAGAACAGAGTCTGTTGTTGTAGATTGTAAGGTGACATATAGTGATACCTATTTTATTGAGTTGGCTTTGGATAATAAATTTGAAAATATATTGGTTGATACTCTTTCTTCTTTCCCAGTTAAATTTGATGGATTGAATGCAGATACAGAATATTTTGTTAGAGCAAAAGCTAATTGTTCGGAATATGAGAATTCAGATTGGTCGATGTTTTATTCTTTCAAAACTTTGAAGCGAGTTGTTTATGATCAAACATTCTCACAATTGAGTTATTGCCCAGAAGATTGGAAGCGATCAACAACATTTGTGGCTGAAGAACAATTTAATGGTGTGGGCTCTTTTGATTACATTAGTTATGATTCCAAAGATGGTTGGATTTCAAAAGAACCATTATTTGAAGAAGGTTTGTTTGCATCAACTCATATTTCTGTTCCAGTAAAATATTCTAATAAATATACACTATTTAGTCCTGTATTGTATTTGGAAAATCCAGCAGAAACATATCATTTGATGTTTGATCTTGCGTTGACTAAATTGGATGAGAATACAAAGATTGATGCTGTTGAACTTTTGGATAGAAATAGTAGATTTATGGTGATTGTTTCAAATGATGGTGGCAAAACATGGCGACAAGAGAATGCTACTATTTGGGGTATTCGTGACGATAATTATGTATTTACAAGTATTCCACATACAGGTGCTACATATTCTGTTGATTTAACTAAATATGCAGGTGATGTTGTTCAAGTGGCATTCTATGTCGATGCACAAAATGAGGCTACTCCGATAGAATTGCATTTAGATAATGTTCATATTAATACCTATAGAGTAGAGGATGAAGTAGCAACTTTATGTCAAACCGAAGACTATGAGGATAATTATTTCTTTGTTTCTTCTGAATCTTTGAATTTGGGCGAAAATAGTTTCTTTAAATGGTTTGTCTATAGTGAAACTGGTAAATCTGATATATTGCGTAATCTTTCTGTTTCCGTAAAACCTACAGTTGAAACTAATTTAGAAGCTCAAGTTTGCGAAGGGGATGTATTTACTGGTTATGGTTTTGTTGATTTGTCCGTGCCTGGTGTTTACAAACAAAAGATGGAAGCTACAAATGGTTGTGATTCGGTTGTTGTTCTTACTTTAGATATGAATCCAACAATTAGAGAGGTGGTGTATGATACTATCTGTCAGGGTACATCTTTGGTTTGGAATGGAATAGAATGCTCTCGTACTGGTGTTTATTCCGATACACTTGTTTCTGTTGTTACAAAATGTGATTCGATAGTTACCCTTATTCTTAAAGTAAATGATGCAATTCGCAGAGATGAATATGTAAATATTTGTCATGGTGGTACGTATGATTTTGCAGGTCAGATTATTTCAGAGACTGGTAAGTATGAGAAATTGTTTACTACAGCATCTGGTTGTGATTCGTTGGTTACACTCTATGCAACAGTATTACCTGATTATAGCAATATAGTTATAAATGCAGCAATTGCTGAAGGCGAAGTGTATAATGATAATGGATTTATTGGGTTGACAAAAGCAGGTTCTTATACATTACGAATGAAATCAGTTGATGATTGTGACTCGATAGTGACATTGAATTTGGTAGTTGGTAATGTTACAGATTATGCAGATGCGGTGATTTGTTATGGAGATACATATCAGTTTGGTTCTCGTAAAATTACTGAGTCGGGTCAATATATTGAAAAATTTGCAGAAGATTCGGTTGTGCTTTTGACAGCAGTTGTTTTGCCTGATTTTCGTCAGACTATTGATACGATGATTTGTAAAGGAAGCAGTTATCTCTTCTTTGATCAAACTATTACTGAATCTGGTGTATATACTAAAGAGTTGCGTTCGGTAGAAGGTTGCGATTCTTCTATTACACTTAATCTCATGGTGATTGGCGGAGATACAACATACGTAGAAAAAACAATTACTACAGAAGATTTGCCATACGCTTACATGGATTATTTATATTATGATCTTGCAACTCAGCCTGGTAAATATGTTGATACGATAGTAGTTGAAGTTGATGGTTGTAAAGATATTATAATTCATACATTGATAGTTGAATTGTCTGATGCAATAGATTATGCTACAAATAAAGACTTGGTATTAGTTCCTAATCCAGTTAATGCAAATAGTGTATTGTTTGTAGAGGCAGAGTTTACTGTTGAAGAGAGAAGAAATATGGAGGTAGAAGTCTTTAATATGGTAGGACAACGTGTGTTGGTAGAAATTTCGGTATCGTCATCTATTGCGATAGAGGGATTGAATGAAGAAGGATTGTATATCGTACGAATAATAGCAGGTAATGGTAAAATATATCAAGGTAAGGTTATTGTGAAATAATTTTATTATTATATTTAATAAGAGCTACAATAATATGTGGCTCTTATTTTAGGTAGAAAAGTATTATTATGAAAGCAAACATTTTAAAAATATTGGGCGTGCTATTTTTGAATATTGTAAGAATCTTAGTTTTCTCACAATCGCAAAATAGTTCTATTTCGTTGCCTTATCATTGTGGTTTTGAAGATTCAATAGAAAATAGCAATTGGATTATCAATTCAGGAGGAGAGCAAATAAAATGTCAAGATCAATGGATGATTGGTAATTTGGATTATACAGAAGGTTATCAGTCTATGTATATATCTTGTGATACTGGTAAAACTATTACTTATGGAGCAAAGCCTAATTATGTTATTGTTTATAGACCTATTTTGATTACTGACTCGATAAAAGATATTAATATATCTTTTTATTGGAAAGGTTTAGGGAAAAAAGATGTTTCTAATTTGAAATATTATTTTATGCCAGCATCGGCTATCAGAGAGTCTGATTTAAAATCAGTGTCGGGGAAAGGAAGTTTACCTAATATTTTCAAAAAGAGTAGTGGTGTTTTTTATGCTTCTGATGTATGGACTTTCCATACGTTGAAACATCGAATTGCTTCGAATACTGAATACTATCTAATATTTATTTGGCAAAACAACAATACTAATCAAGATTTAGTTGAGTTGTCAGCATCTATTGACGACATTCAAATCACCGATGGTAGTGCATTTAATGTCGAATCGCTATCGGTTACTTCGTCTTGCGATACTTTGACTATATTATGGGAGGGGCCACATAGTAAATTTGATTTAGAATATAGACGTTCAGGTTCATCAAGATGGAATAAATATAGTAATCTTGAATTTATGGCTGGAGAACAAAAACGGATGATAATCACTCCATTAGCGGAAGGAGAGGGAACATACGATGTTAGAGTAAGAGGATGGGGTAATGATGAGGGAACAGTGAAGAGTGCTTGGATTACGAGTACAGATAATGTATGTTTTTGTCCAGATCGACATTGTATCAATTATGTAGATTTGACTTCAGAAAAAGTTCATTGTTTTGAAGGGCAGGCGGTAAATCCATTGGAAAATAAATTTGCTCTTGAAGAGTGTTTTGCTCCTATAGATTATGGTTCAAATGATTCGCGTAGTCGTCATACAGTCAATTGGAAATTGAATGAAAAAGATCCACGGACAGGTAATATTTTACGAACTATTCCAGAGGGAGCTTTGGCTTCGGTGCGTCTTGGTAATTGGGAGTCGGGAGCATTGGCAGAGGGAATAACGTATGATTACTATGTGGATACAGCCAATGCTATTATCGTGTTGATGAAGTATGCTGTTGTTTTGGAGGCTCCGGGTCATGGGCAAGATAAAGACCCGTTTTTCAAACTTGAACTTATTGACGAACAAGGGAATCTAATTGATTCGGATTGTGGTTCTTTTGATTTTACTCCAGAGAATGAAGAGATTAAGTGGGAAAAGTATAAGAATTATGTGTGGAAAGATTGGACTTCTATAGGTCTTAATTTGCAAAAATATCATGGTCAGAATATAAAAATTAGGTTGATAACACAAGATTGTACAGAGAGTGCTCATGGGGGATATGCTTACTTTACTTTGGATTGTATAGATGCAAAAATCAAGACCGAAAGTTGCGGTGATAATATTGATATTTCGATGGAGGCACCAGAGGGATTTCGTTATATGTGGACTAAAGAGAATAGGGATTCGGTTATATCAACAAGTCGCGAATTTTCAGTGCCTTCTAATGATACTGCAACGTATTATTGTACGGTGAATTATCTTGATGTAGAAGGATGTGAATTCGAACTTTCTACTTATGTTGAACCACAGTTTCCTTATCCCGATTTTGAATATGAATGGCGACCAGGAGATTGTGAGAATAGAGTTTATTTTACAAATAAAAGTTGTGTGTTGACTCGTATTGATGGTGAGTTTGTTCCGACAACAAAACCTTGTGAGACTTTTTATTGGAATATAAGTGATGGGAAATTAGAGAGTCAAGAGGAAAATATTGTTTATAAAGCTCCTCGAGAAGGAGGTGAGATTTCTGTTACTCTTATTGCAGGTATATCAGGTGGCAATTGTGAAAAAGATACAACAATTAAAATTATTGTACCTCCAATTTATGATCATTTGGATACGATTTATAAGGTAAAATGTGATGCAGATCCAGAAACTTTTGATAATCAGTTGATTTTTGTTTCGGGAGTTTATGTGCAAACGCTTAAAAATATATGGGGCTGTGATAGTGTTACTGTGTTGGATTTACAATTTTTGCCACTTCCAGATGATGTCCATATTTATGATACTATTTGTAGTAGTGATGTCTATGATTTTTATGGTGAAAAAATCACAGAAGCTGGTGATTATACTAAATGGTTGACAACAGCATTGGGATGTGATAGTATTGTGCATTTGCATTTGGCGAAAGCACAAGCCATAGATGTCTCGATTGATGAGAAAGAATGGTTTGTTTGTGCTGATGAGAAAGAGTTGTTGGTTGATTATAAACTGACAGATGGAAATGGTAGTTTGAAAACTTATTCTGTTTTGTTTGATGCTTTTGCAAAACAAAATGGGTTTAAGGATCTTTCTGGAGTACAAGTGGATGATGATGAGGTATTTCGTATTCTTTTACCTATAGAGTGCCGTCCTAATCATTATAAAGCAACAATTGAGATAAAAGATACGACAAAATTTTGTGATGATGTTTCTATACCTATTGATTTTGATGTTTATTATTCTTCTTCTATTTTAGAGGCAAAATTTGGTAATTTGATTACTTTTTATGATTCAACTTATAATGGTGGGTATAGTTTTGTGGAAAATGAGTATCGTTGGTATAAGAATAATGAACTTTTAGTAGATGATACTTTGAGTTATGTTTATTTGGGAGATAATGTTACGTTTAATGGTAGTGATTGTTATTATTTAGAGGTTAAGCGTAAAGACGATGGAGTTGTGATGCGTACTTGTGAAATTTGTCCTGAGATGTCAACGGGCTTTGATGATGTGGTAGGGGATGAAGAGTTGATAAAAAATACAATGTTGGAAAAAGGAGGTCTTATTTTGTTTGATAGCCTAAAAGAGGGATATGTCAATATTTATAGTTATTCTGGCTTGTTGATTAGTTCGCATGGTGTAGATAGTGAAGATGCGAAGATTGTTGCTCCTAATGAGTCTGGTTTTTATATATTACAAATATTGACAGGAGATAAAAATTATGTATATAAAATTTGGGTTCGATAATTTTTAAGAATATTTAAAATAGGCGTGGTGTGTAGTGATGCATATACACGCTTCTTTTATGGTTTAGAGAAAAAGATTGTATTTTTGTAGAAAAATTTGTGTTATGCCAAAAATTCAGATTACGGATGATGGTTCGCATACATTATTTAGTGAGATAGCTGGGCAAACGTATCATTCATCGCATGGAGCTATTCAAGAGAGCCGGCATATTTTTATTTTTCAACTCTCAACTCTCAATCCTCAACTTTCGATTTTAGAGATAGGTTTTGGTACTGGATTGAATGCTGTATTGGTGGCGGAGTGGGCTTGTGAGAATGGGGTTAGAGTAGAGTATACTACTATTGAGTTGTATCCTCTTGAGGAAGATGTGTATAGTGAGTTGAATTATGGACAATTGTTGGGGTGTGAAGAGTTGTTTTTGCAATTGCATAAGGCGCAGTGGGATGTGGGTATGCAATCAATTGCAGATAATTTTGCAATAAGTAAGTGTAAACGAGATATAGTGGAAGAATTAAGAGTTAGAAGTGAGGAGTTAGGAGTTAGAAGTGGTGTTTTTGATGTGGTGTTTTTTGATGCATTTTCGCCTGATGCTCAGCCTGAGTTGTGGACTGAAGAGGTCTTTAAGAATGTTTACGCGCTGATGAAAGAGGGTGGTGTGATGACTACTTATTGCGCCAAAGGAGATGTGCGACGTGCTATGTTGGCTGCAGGTTTTAAGGTTGAAAAATTGCAAGGTCCTCCAGGGAAAAGGCATATTTTACGTGCAACAAAAATATAAAAACACACTTTTTACAGAAAAGTGTGTTTTTTATTTGCATAATTCAATGGAAAAGTGTAGTTTTGTAATGTGTTTTTTATAAAAAATGTTTATGGAAAAAGAAAAGAATATAGCGAGATATGCGTTGGAATATGCATTAAAAAATGGTTGTCAACAGGCGAGGGTTGTATTGTCTACTGGAGAAGAAAATGAAGTTGAGGTGCGTGATGGTAGAGTTGATAAATTGCATCATTCAGGAGGCTGTCAGTTATCGTTAAGCTTGTTTGTTGATGGATCGTATAGTACGATTTCTACAAATCGTTTGGATCGTGATGAAATAGAGCGTTTTATTGATAAAGGCATTATTAGTACACGATTTTTGGCGAAAGACCCTTATCGTTCGTTGCCTGAAACGGAGATGTATTATAGAGGCGATATGAATGATTTTGGGTTGTATGATGAGGGTTTTAAGACGGTGGATGTAGATGAGAAGATTGGGGTGGCGAAGAGGATTTTTGAAGAGATTACAGATGACAGATTACAGAGTACAGATGATAGTTTGTCTGCTGGAAAAGTGATTTCGGCTATGGCGGCGATTGCTGATACGGAGACGTATAATTATTTGATTGATAGTAATGGGTTTGAGGGAGAGAAGAGTAGGACGTTGTTTATTTCGACGTCGCAAGTGAGTGTGATGGGAGAGGATGATGAGCGACCTGAGGATTATTGTTACGCAAATGCTCAGCATTGGGCGAATTTGAAGAAAGAGGGTGTTGGGGCAGAGGCATTGCAGCGCGCGGTGGCTAAAATTGGAGCAAGTCGCGTGGAGTCGGGAGTGTATAACGTAGTGGTTGATAGGAGAGTAGCATCGCAATTGGTGAATCCGTTGATGTCGGCGATTATGGGCGAGGCGTTGCATATGAAGTCGAGTTTTTTGCTCGATAAGAAGGGCGAGAAGATTGCTTCGGATAGGTTGACTATTGTGGATAATCCTCGTCAGCATGGCGTGTCGGGTGCACGATTGTTTGATAATGAGGGAATTGCAGTGGTGGGTATGCCTATTGTGGAGAATGGAGTGTTGAAGAATTACTATATTTCGAACTATATGAGCAAGAAGATGGGGGTGGAGATGACGCAGGGGACGAGTACGATTCTTGATTTTGCTTTGGGCGATTTTGATACTGCGGAGTTGATACGTAATATGGGTAATGGGTTGTATATCACTGACTTTAATGGTGGTAATTGTAATGGTACAACCGGAGATTTTTCGTATGGGATTGAAGGGTTTTGGGTTGAAAAGGGCGTGATTGTGAAGCCTGTGAGCGGGATGTTGATGACGGGAAATATGCTTGAGTTGTGGAATAATTTGGTGGACACATCGAATGACCCGCTTGGCTGTACGACTCGGAAGGTGCCATCGTTGTTGTTTACGGAAGTAGTGGTAAATTAGGGAGCAGGGAGTAGGGAATGTATTTCCTATTTTCCACCTATTTTCCATTTTTCATTTAATTTGTTTTTTTCAATTATTTTTTGTATCTTTGCACGGTTTTTGTATAAAGTACAAAATATAGTCAACTGACTAATTATAAATTATTAACAATATTAACAATGGTGGGTTTCGAGTTTTGCTACTCGCTACTCGCTGCTAAAAGTTTAAGAAAAGTATGATTTATTCTCACGAAGTAGAACACATGTGTGTTGTTGCTAAAGGAGCAAATCACGAATCGGCTCCAATTCCTCAAGAAGGAAAATGGACTCGCGCGAAAGAGATTAAAGACATCAATGGTCTTACTCACGGTATTGGTTGGTGTGCTCCAAAACAAGGTGCTTGTAAATTGACTCTCAA
>JAEIGA010000615.1_pt1 | contig 52826 bp, 91 predicted proteins | sample 9270691 | NCBI WGS metagenome assembly JAEIGA01 (sample SAMN17057246, study PRJNA624740) | gut metagenome | biome: biome; isolation source: fecal sample | host: Bos grunniens | place: China: Xizang | collected 2019 | reverse complement strand
TCGAGTTCTATTCCTATGAAACGCCTGTTAGTGTTGAGACAAGCAATTACAGTACTTCCACTACCGAAACAATTATCTAAAACAACATCATTTTCATTACTATAAGTTTTAATCAAATACTCAAGTAGTTCAACTGGTTTTTGTGTCGGGTGTAACCGATTAACATTATTAACTTCTTTGCCTTGATTAGACACCTTAATAATTGAGGAAGGATATCTGTAACCACTATCTTTATATTCTTTTCGTTCAAATGATACATTCTGAATGTTTCCCTTTACGTAAGAGCCTTTATTTTTCCCCCTTAACTTTTCGGCTTTAACCATTTGAGGATTATAAGTTGGTTGTTTCTTGTAAAATACACATATATTCTCAAAGTCTTTTCTAGGCTGTTTTTTCAATAGCATAAAGTTACTTTCCTTTGTCTTTTGCCATATCCAATCATATTTGTACATTTTTAAGTTGCTCAACCTTAATTTGCTTGCGAATGGTTCACAACCAAATAGTGCAATAATTCCATCATCTTTAATAATTCGATTGTATTGTTCCCATAAAGGTTCAAAGGGTATAACATTGTCCCACTTACAGGCAGTAGTACCTTAACCATAGGGCAAATCGCAAAGTATTAAGTCAATACTCTTATCGGCAATAAATTTCATCGCTTCAAGACAATCAGCATTAACTAAACTGTTTGCTTTTATTTGCCCTATGTTTTCAATCTCCTGTACATCGTTGTATATTATCATTTGTTTTCCTCCTTAAACTTCCACACAAACCCTCCAGCGGACTTATATCCGTTCCTCGCACAACAATTATAGAGGTTTGTGTAGCAGACATTGGTGGCAACACTCGCACTATAAGCACTCGGATATTCTGCGATAAAATTGCCTTGCTTGTCGAATTGTAGGACTGGCTTTGCCTTACCTTCTCCACCCCTTGCCTTTTGCTTGTAGTGGCTGCCAAACCTCTTGCGAACTCGTTGCAACTGCATTGGGTGAATACCCCACTTCTCGATTAGTTGGGGTTTTGTCAGTCCGTTCTCGTAGTAGTCGACTGCGATTTCTTCCAACTCGCTCTCGGTGAACTTCGGTGCTTTCGACTGATTTTTACGGAACTCATCTCTCGGTTTCAGTACTCCGATTTCTACTGCTTGGTGAATCATTCTCTGGAGGCTCAATAAACTGATGTCGCACAAGTTCGCTATCTCTCGCCAAGTCAAGTTCTTGTTGCGATACAACTTAATGGCTTTTTGTCTTTGCTCTGGACTAATCATTTGAAGCCTCCTCATCTTTTGTTTTGGTGTCTTTGTCAGTAATATCTTTCAAAATGTCTTTCATTTTAATTGTGCAGAATGTAATTATAAATCCAATTATCGCTATCCAATAGAGTATATCCAAAATATCTCCAGTACCTTTACCTATTTTAGTTCCTACATAAAATACTCCTAACGAAATTAATATTAATTCACAAATCCATAATTTTAAAAGTGACATTAATCTATCCTTAATCATTTTTTTCCTCCAAATACTTTTTGTAAAATTCTGGTACATCTCGGTTTGTCCACTTGGGCTGTCTGCCTTTAGCCTTGTCTTGCTCCCACTTTTTGATTAGTTTTTGCTGAAATAAAGCACTGACATTTTCAGTGGTGCGAATGTAGTTTGGCTGTCCTTTTGAGCCTTCCATATAGTATGGGGTAAACTTTGGTTCTTGTTCTGCAAAAAAGTCGTGAATATAGTCGTTAAATCTTTCTTCTAATTTGTGGGGTTTTTTAAATCTATAATAATATTCTCTACAACAATTATAACCATAATTGGCAAGAAATCGGATATTATCTTTATAGAAAACATATATTGGGTGCTTGTACCAGCCATTTGGCTTTTCACCATTTTTCTCTTTTATTGCTGATATTAGTAACTGGTATGTTTCTAAAATTTGTTTGTTAAGCCTAACGTCATCAAGCGACTGCACACTTTTAACAATATCATCTTCGTATGGTAAAAATATGTTCATAATTAATTCCTCTCGATTAAAAATAATTTTGTAGCGATAATTCCAACACCAACTCCCCAAATACCTGAAAGGATAGCCGATAGTGGTTGTTCAAATAACTTGCTTAATACAAATGCCATAGGTGTATCGAGTGTCAAAAGCAATATAAACCACAAGCACCATCTTGATATTATTTTTCGCATATTACTTGCTCCTTTTTAATTCATTACTATTTAATTCTTCAAATGTGTCAGGAACAAGTGATTTATTCGCTTTGCTAAGACTATCTTGGTAACATTTTGCCTTGCTCTCCTTCACAAATCTATGCACACTGCTCGTGCTAACCCCGAACTTCTCAGCACACTCCTGCATTGTGTGTCCCGAGTTGTAGTGGGAGATGACTTGGTGGCGAATATCGTCTGCATAAGTCTTTTCTCTGCCGATTTTAAAATTTGGGTCGGCTTCTCTTTTTGCCCTAATTGCGTCACGAGTTCTCGTGCTAACCCTCTCCACCTCTTTCTGTGACACATAACAAAGTAGTGTAAACATCATCTCTTGGATAAGTCGTCTATCAATGGAAACTTGTCCTTTGTTATCTGGTAAAACATTAATAAGTGGGCAGTCTATTACAATAATGTAAATTCCTTTTTGTGTTAATTCTTCCCACTCTTTCTTAATTAAGTCCCAATTCCTGCCCAATCTATCTAGTGAGTGTATGATAAGAATGTCATCTTTCTGAAGTAAAGACTTCATTTTTTGGTACTTCTCTCTTTTTATGGTCTTTCCAGTAATAACATCGCTAAATATGTTTTCTTTTGGCACTTCAATATTGTTCTGTGAGCAATACTCGTTCATAATGCCCTCTTGCCTAATTAAAGATTGGGACTGAGTTGAGATTCTTTGGTAAATGTAATACATAACTAATTCTCCTTTTTCTGTCGTATATTCTTAAATTTATAAGGTTCATCTAATGGTCTATTATTTTTTATTCTACCAATTATAGTTGTTATTGGTAGATTTAATTTGTTAGATAATTCCAATAAATTATATACTTTACCATTATATTCAACTTTTCTATTAATTCTTTTATTCCACTGCTGTTCAAAATGTGTAATTATCCTACAATTTTCAGGACAATAATTCCCATTATTATCAATTCTGTCTATCGTAAGTGTATTTCTTTTTGATTTATATAAAGTATTTTCATTCCAACCATTTTCCTCTGCCCATTTTTTAAATGGTGCATAAGTTTCCCACTCCTTACAAATATCTATACCTCTTCCTCTATAATTTTTCCAATGGCTATAATCTGTTTCTGTACATCTACACCTGTGTTTCATTTGCCTCCAAACATTATATAACCTAGTATGTTTTACTGAATTTATAGATTTTGCTTTATTCACACAATCCTTGCAACCGTTTCCTTTTAGTCTTAATAGGTTATCTAAACGATGTGGAATAATATTCCCACACAATAGGCATTTGCAATAAAAAATTTTTCTATGTTTTTCTTTGTCGTGTTTTATTTTTACAACCTCTATATTACCTATCTTATAACCCACATTATATTCCATAATATATCTCATTATTTGCTTTCAGCAAAGTCAGATAAAATTTTCTTAACTAGATTGGCGAGAGTTCTTTTTTCTTCTTGAGCAATTTTCTCAAGTTTTTCAACAACCTCAGCATCTAGTCTAAATGTTTTAGAAACTGTCATAGTTTACCTCCTTTACTTGTAATCATTGTAATACATTGTATTTCATTTGTCAACACTTTTCGCAAACTTTTTCAAAAAATTTAGAAAAAGCACCGAGTGGGTGCTAATTCTTGGGCTTGTTTCCAATTTGTTTAGGTTTTTGTGACACACCGAGAAACTTCTCGTACATAGCGTCAATGTTGGCGGTGTTGATTTTGTTGGTGACATTTATGGTTGTAACTTCTGGGTTTTTAACGAGGTTGTGACCTGCATCTTTGGTAGTCAATTTTGCAATCGTAGTTCTACCATCTACCAAACCAGCCTCAGCAACTGTGAAGTTGGTGTGGACAAAGCCATCTTCTATACTGGCGAACACTTGTGAATATTTAGGGTGTGCTAATAACTCGTTATACACCGAAGTAGTTAGCGTTACGAAAGCCGAAAATGACTGCTTATCGCCCAAAAAGGTACAGAAAGTATTTATGTGCGATATGATGTCAAGGTAGTATCCGTACGCCTCAAGGTATTCCGTATCTTCAAGGCTCATAGCCTCGTCAAGTGTCATAGGTCGGTAAATTCTCAAGTAGCGATTGAGTTTGGTGCTGACTTGGGCTGGGGAGATTACGGGCATAACCTCGCCCCTTTTTACTTTGTGTTTGGTTTTGGACAGCAAGTTGCCCTCTTTGTCGTAGCGAGTGTCAAATGTGTCCCACTCGTTCACATTATCGAACAACTCCTCGTCCAGTTTTGCGATTATATGCTCCGACTTCGCCTTCCAGTCGGTTGCGTTTATGAGGGTTTCCCCGTCAAATATTAGTTCTTTTGGCATTCGTTTTCTCCTTTCTCTAGTTCTTGCATTTTTGCCAATGCTCTATCCCTACTTGTACAATGGTCAAAATCCTTGTTTTGAAACCAATCTCTTAACTTCTGCCACCTATCTTTTAGTGCTTGGTTTTCTTTCATCAAGATTTGGTTAATTTCTCTGTCAGTTAAACAACAACAATCTGTATTGTATCCAAAATCTTTTTTATTCATTTTGTTTCTCCTTGCTCAATTTGGTCTAAAAATTTCCTAAAATCATCTTCAAATTTCTTATACTCATAATTGCCATTTAAGTTATTTAGTCCAACAAATCCACCCCATATAACCTCGCACACTTCCTTTCTCACTTGCTTGGTGTAGTCGGCAAGACTATTAAAAGTAACAATATCGGTTTTAACAAAAGGGCAATCAGCAGTATCAAATAAGCAATGATTGTTTTCATAAAAACCACAATCTTCGCATTTCTCTGGCATTTCATCTACATAAATTCTCATTCTTCCACCTCGTATTCTTCATAAAACATCTCTTGAACATCTCTATACTTTTCAAAATATGGCTCACAATACTCATCATCACCCATAAAACAACTTGGTTTTGATTTGTATAGTTTTTCGGCATAACACCATTTATATTCGCAATCTTCACACTTTTTAGATTGTTCAAATGGTTTCTTAGAGTTTTCTTCTTTCACATAATTAACTGCTTTCGCTTTGTCTATAAATACCTTAACTACTGTTTCAGTATAACTATCATAAGCACCCTCTGGTTGTTTAACTACATACACTTTCATTTCTTTTCTCCTAAAAACAATTCAACACATTTTCTACAAGCAAGGGTATAGTTTTCTTTGGTGTTATCAAAAATATCTATAGTTGATGTTAAATCGGAACATCTATAACTTTTATAAAGAGCAATACATTGTTTTGTAACTCTTATTCCCATAAGTTCGTGATTGTAATTATAAAAATTATAATAAACATCTTGTTCATCTTCTTTTGGTTGCATACATTCCCAAGTCGGAAACTCTAGTCTTTCAGTTCTTTCAATGCAACCAAATTCTCTATGCCACTCGGCATCTTCTTTGTTTTCAAATAAACGGTATAGTGCTGAATAATACCATTTTAAGTTTGAATACAAATGAGGGTCTTTATAGTTAAAGTACAAAGAATCATCTACAATTTTCATTTTACTCCTTAATCTGCGACAGTCTATTCTATTATTGTGAGTAAGTTTATAAATAATCGCACCTTGTTTAATCAACTCTTCTAATCGCTCTTTCTCTATCATACTTTCTCCTTTCTATATCATTGCAATGATACAATTTTCACCACAACAAATTTCCTATCAAAAAACCTATTGCACCCAATATAGCACCGATAATCATTCCACTTATAAATTTATTCATTGTGCTTACCTCTCAATTCTTCCAATTTTAATTTTGCCTCTTCTTCTGTGGCAAATAATTCATTCTTTTCAGTTATTGTAGTTTCTTTACAAATATCTCTATAAGCAACCAATGTTCCTTTAACTTTTAGCAACACTTCGTCAACATAATATTCTTCAATTTCATTGTTTACGATTACAAATATTCTATCGTTGACTTTAAACTTCGGTCTTATGCTATTAGCAAGTTGTTCTTCTAGTTCTGCTATTCGTTGGTCTTGCTTGTTTAGCCAATCCAAGTGCAAGTCTTCACTTATTAAAGTTTTCTTGCTCGGTTCATATCTTAATTGTCCTGCTTCTTTTGCTATAATCATTGCTTGTTTTCTATCAACAAATTTTCCGTCACTATCAACAAACCCTTGCTCAATATAACTATGCACAATTATCATATTATCTTCATTTAATCGTTTAAAACATTCTCCGTGGTCAAATCCAGTATAAAGTCTATCGTTATATTTAACACAAGTCTTTACTATGCTTTTACTCATATTATTCTCCTTTATCTTCGTGTTGGTGGGTTAGTTCTCGCATATTCATTACTGCATTTTTACAATTATCACAAACTTTTATAAAACCCTTACAACATTCTTTATTTTCAATAACAATATTTTCACCACAAATAATACATTGAACGAGCTTAATATGTTTATCTGGATTTTTAATTTTAAAATCAATCTTGTCAAAAGTTATTTTTTCTGAATTATAATATTTCATACTACACCATCTCCTTAATCGCTTTTATTTGGTTGTGAGTTTGTTTTCTAATTGGTTTTGTCATCACATCTTCTAAACTCCAACCCCTATATATTCTTGCCGACAATGTTTGTAATTTTACTCCAAGTATTTCACACCATTCAGACATTGTGTGAGTTTCTCCATTATAAGTTATATTTCTATTTCTTCTTGTATTGTTGGTATTTTGTTTATTTGTTACCCACCTACAATTATTTGGCTCATAGTTGCCGTTCACATCTATTCTATCAATAGTTAAATTGTCAGCATAGCCATTGAGCAAAGCCCATTTCTCAAAGTTTTTAAACCCCTTACCCCAGCCTAACCATTCATCACAAACTCTAATGCCACGACCTCCGTAACAATGATACCTATTTGAGTTTGGGTTATAACATCTAGTTTTCATATTTGAATAAGTTCTCTGAAGTCTTTCTTTGCTCATATCTCGATTTCTCCTTTTGCAATTCGTTTTAGAAGTTCTTGGCGATTAGTGCCGATAAAGTAGGTGTAGTTCGAGTTGTAGTTCTCGTGACCGTTTAGGGTATCGTAGAGGAACGAAAGTAAGTCGTGCTGTTTTAGGGCGTGGAAGTACAGGTCGGCGAGTTTCCAGTTCCCACTGCGGTACTCCCCACGAGTTAGGTGGCAGTCGGTGGCGACTTGTTCCCAGAGTTTTAGCCGGTCAGCGATTTTGATGCAGGTTTTTCGCTCGAACTCTGCCCACCATTGCTTTTCTTTTCTGGCTTCCTCTCGCTCTCTCTGTCTTTTGGCAACTTCCAGTTTCTCTTTGTGAGTGAGAGATTTGTATAAGCCAAGCGAGTACCTTTCGTCCAAGATTCTCAATGCTTTCTTTCGGTCACACTTCTCGAAGAACTCCACCACATCGAAAATGTCACCAGTAAATGCACAACTAAAACAATGGAATTTGTCAGCACCCTTGATGATGTTGGCACTAGGGCGGTTGTCATTATGTATAAAACAGCGATAAATGTTCTGTCCCCTTACGGGGTAAATACCATAAAAGTCAAGGACTTCTCGCATAGATACTCGGCTCTTAATTTCTTCGATTATATCCATTGACTAAATCTCCACATCGTTAATGTCGTCAAAGAAACTGTCCATCTCGGATTTTGTGTACTCGTGTTTCTTTGGTTGCTTTCCATTATCTATAGGCTTTGAATACTTCGGTCTGTCCCACACCATCAGTTTGAGTTTCCAATTTTTCACTTGCTTGCCTCTCGCATCTCGCCAGTTGCTCTCGGTGTAGTAGCGGTGGAACTTCTCGACATCAAGGTTGTAGTTCTTTTCCTTGACATACGCTCTTACTTCTTCAAGTGTCGGTGGGGTGAACTCTTCCTTTTTCTTTTCTGGCTCGGTGTAGGCACGAACACACTTTTTGCAGTAGGCAACTAAGTCGCATTCGCTTTTTGGTGTGTTATCCGTCACCAAACTCTCAAGATATTTTAGGGCTTTTGATTTCATAAACTATTCCCCTTTATATTGTTTCAGTTCTTCATTTTCCTTCCTTAGAAGTCTATTGTAATCTTCATATAAAGAAATAGATTTCATAATTGAATCGCAAGTTGTTTCTAATTCCTCAACTTGTTCTACAATAAATTCTGCTTGTTTGTACTTTATTCTTATTTCTTCATCTTCATAAACCATAGAATATTTATCTTTGTTATTCGTATATTCATTTACAAATTTTTTCAACTCTTCAATTAAATTATACATAATCATTCTCCATTTTCAAGTTTATTCATTAAATATAGCACTCTGCCATAATCGTTTGCCATCATAAATAGTAAGTCGTACCCACTCGTGCATTGCTCGGCTTTATGAATTGCATTTGCTTTCTCTGCCTCTATCAACTCCTTCAGCATATCCCATTTTGCCTTGAAAGAAAATGATTTATTGCCCCTTATCTGACAAGAACGGCTTTTGTGGTTCGCTTGGGCAATTAGTCCTTGTTCTCTAAGGTGGTTTAGTGCATACTGAACCGAACAGGTACTTTTAAGTCCCACCCCATTCATCATCTCTCTAACGGTAGGTGTTAATGCGTGTTCTTCGTGGTATTTCTTGATGTAGTTCAGAACTTTTTCTTCGGTTGGTTTCATTTCTTCTCTCCCTTAAACACACAAACCACAAGAACCAAAAGATAGGCAATCAAGTTTCTTTTGAATTACTCTATATTCTAATTCCGTTAGATTGTATTTTTCTAGTGTTTCTTGTTTTACTTCTTCAAATGGTATAAATTGCATATTGCCACAACCATAAGGTTCAGCAGTTTCTGGCGAAGTATCATATTTTTCCCCAAAATCACTTTCTTCTAATTCCACTCCATTTATTCTAGGGCATTCTAGTTCTTTGGTTATTGGGTTAAGTTTACATTTAATGCTACATAAAGCATCATAACTTTCTATTGTATCTAATTCCTCTTTATTTAACATAACTCTTCTCCTAATACTTAAATTTCTCGTAGAACTTGATAAGGGGAGCAACTCTCGCTTGGAGTTCCTCAATTCTGCTTGACATCTCTGCCCAAGTATGCTCGACCTCCTCCAAGTCCTCTTTTGTCTTGGCAATCTTGTAGCCACGACTATCACTCGTGGAAATCACTGGCACTTTCTTGGCAATAAATGAAATGAGGTTTCTGAGTTGTCTGTCCTTTTTGCTGTCCCACCCTAAGTATGCCAACATCTGCTCTTTGGCCAGCACATCGTGCGTCATCATATATTTGTATAACTTGTTTCCATTCGCTTTCTCGTTCTCAGTCATTGGCTTTTCGCATTTTACCATAACAAACTCCTATTTTTCTACTGGGTATAAAAACTCCAATAGTCTTTTGTATTCTTTTATGTTGTTCTCGGCTTTCTCAATCTTCTTTGCATTTTCTTCTATTCTTGATTGCACATCTTCTTTTGAGGGTTTGTCACCAAAGATATTATTGCCTATTTTGTAATATCCAGTAAAATTATCTTCATATTCATAGTTTGTGATATAATCGTTACCAAAATTATCTCTAAAATATTTTATACTTGGCTCATAAAAACCCCTTCTTTCACACTCCGTACAAGTACAAAATGATTCTATCCTACCTAAAAGACCATAAGTTGTGATTACTACATCATTAACCTTAAAAGTTCTTTCAACTCCGTCCTTGCCAGTAAATGTGTATTCTTTTCTCTTAATGTATGGGTTGTAATCAGGGTCAGCAAATATATCGTGAGGTATCCAAATTCCAGTTTGAGTATCATAAAAGAAAAACTCAAAGAAAACAGAATTAAACACTCCCTTAAACCCTTTAAGTGTTACATTCGTGTGCGATTGTCCCATATCTATCTTTTCTACTGGATAAAATTGGTGAAAAATAAATAATTCCTTTACTTCTTCTCTTTCATCTTCTCTCCCAGCATTATCATTTACATACTTTGCATATAGTTGTTTCATATTCTCTGCTCCTAATATTATATAATATAGTAAGTAATATTACTCTCTTTATAGGCTAAAGGAAGTAAGTATAAGTAGTTAGTCTATGTCTGTGTAGTTAGTCTGTGTCTTTAGTATATATCGCTTGTTTTTGCTTGTTTTTTGGTTGAATTTTGCTTGTTTTATTTTTTAGCATTAATGTTGCCTCTTGGTGCTCCACCTTTCTTTCCGTTCTCAGATAACTTCTTTGACTTTAACAATGTTGGTCGGATAAGCCCATAGATAATCTTAGGTATTCCGTCCAAGTTTGGTTCAATGCCATTAAACATATAGTTCATAATGGCTTCATATATAATCAGTCTATCTTCTTTTTCTAAATCTTGTAAAGACTCGTAGTAAGACCTATAAAATGTAAAATAATCTCTTGTCATAATAGTAAAATAAAAATACCATAAACTTGGCTTATGTGGTTGACGCCTTGCTTATGGTATTACACCCCTTGTATTAAGTTTTACCGATTGTAAAGGCAACCACTCCAATACAAAGGGTTTGTTAACACTAATTACTAATGAATTAGTCGACACTATTATACTACCACAAAACAAGGATAATGGCAAGTGATTTTAAGACAATTTTATTTTTTCTACAAGTTCCATTACCACAGCATCGTGCATATCGTTTGCTTCTTGGTCTGTGCCAAAGTCAATATGGTCGATTGCCCATTCGCTGTCAAAGTCGATTTGCTCTGAAACATTCGCATCTAAATAAATGCAGTCTGAACCTTTCTCGGTGCATTCTTTGGCTTCAAACACCATAGTTTCATAGTATCTTTCGAGACCTATTGTTTCAAAACCATTCTCAGAACAAAACTCTGGAATTTTTCTCATCACTTCTGATTGTGGCATTGCTCCTACTGTGCTGACAATCCATTTCTTATCGCCATATTCTAGCAACGAGTTTCTTCTGAATTTGCATTTATCGGCACATATAAAGTGCCCTGCCCAACCCCTTTCGGTGATTTTTACTCCGTTTATCTCAAACATTTCACTTCTCCTTTTAACTTTCTTTCTAAACCCACCCAAATTCTAATTCTTTGGCGGTGTGGTGGCACGAAACCGACTTGTTTGACTAATTATGTGGTTTCGGTGTCTTTGTCCGTTGTAGGCTCGTTTTCGCCCTCTTTCAAGAACTCCCCGAACTCTGCGAACTTTCGCTCTTTGATTTTGGTGCTAGGTTGTTTTACTACGAAATCTAAATATTTATCGAAAAACTCTTTCACTTTTCTTTTGGTTTTCAGAGTTCCGTAGGCAACTCCTTGAGTGTAGGTTTTGCTTGGCTTGGCATTTTCAAGTCCAGTCTTTCCTTTTCCTTGCGACCCTATAGTTTTATTTCGTAACTGGCATCCCTTGTCTGCAAACTTTTTTATAAACTCTTGTTCTTTTTGGTTTAATTCTTCTTGGGTTTTGCAGTAGGCACAAATCACGATTTTATAACCATAGGGATTTTTCTGTTTGTCATATAGTCCGTGCGACCTAATCGAATTGTCAATGTGTTGGTATCCAATCAAGTGTTCAGCCAACCTACCTATAATCCCATCTCTTGCACCCGATTGCCCTACATAAGCAAACTTAAATCCTTGCTCATCAACCCTATAAAAAGCATATATACCTTTTCTCGTGTCGGCTTGTGGGCAGACTTTTTTTATTCGTTCTTTGGCAGATTGTTTCCTTGCGAAGATTTGTGCATAATTTGGTTTAGCCATTTGTTTTCCTTTCAATTTCTATCTCATTTTCGCAATATGGACATTCGACATACATATTAATTATTGTGTCTTGGATTTCTCCTTTAAAGTTTTGAATTCGTATCTTATCAACACTTAAATCATTTGGCTCAATTTCAAATTTGCAACCACAATAATTACATTTATAAATTGTTTCAAAAGGTATTTCTAATATTTTCATTGCTTACTCCTATTCTAAAGGCATCTCGTAGACTATTGTATCTAGTGGAATACAATCCATATCTACAATACTTCTAGGCATAACCTTGCCAACATTTTTACTGGATAAGAAATAACATAAAGCATTTTCTTGTTCGCTATCTAACTTTCCATTTACTATAATTCTAGGTTGTAGTAAATTTTGTATCTCATCAAGGATTTCTATTGCTCGTTCTTCTGAATCATATTCGCCTAAGGTATCTCCAGCAAAAATTCGATTATTTATTCTCATAATGTGATTAACTTTTATTAAGAGTTTTTTGTCTTGACTTTTAATCCATAAATCCATAGTTATTCTCCTTTCTTGTTCATATCTTTGAATAAATGAACATCTATGCCGTTAATGGTTGTTTCTAATTTTATGTGTTCATCATATATGCAAGGGTCTATGGTTTTAGACCTTACAGCAATGTAAGTTTCGCTGTCCTTAAAATTGCAAACCTCTTTCATTTCTTTTAATGCTTTATTCATCTCTGAAATTGTCATAATTGTTCTCCTTTAATCAGAAAGGTAAGCCAGAATCATCAAACATATCATCAAGTGGTGTAATTTCTCCCACGACCTCAGGCTGTTGTGGTGCAGACTGCTTTGGTGTGTCGATGCACTCGAAGTCCCAGCACACATAGTTGGTGTAGGTCAGTTTTCTTTCCTTGTCGTACTTGTTGGTAACCTCGACCTCAAGCAGTTTGATTTTGTCTTTCTCGGCAAGTTCGATGTCCTTGATTTTCTCGAATGCTTTGCCCACGAAACGCACCTTGTCGCTCCAGTCGTTCTTGTATTGTCCGTCAACCTTCTTGCTCGTGCTTAGTTGCACCTCTGCATATTTCTCAAATTTGTTTATTACTTTGTTTGTTGCCTTGTTAAGCCACGCTGTACAAAAACAATTATTCTTGTAGCCCATTATTTTGCTCCTTTAAAAATTCTTCATATTTTGGTGTTTTTCGATTTTTTAAACACTTACATAAGTACACCAATCTTGGTAAGTATTCGTTTTGTATCCATTGTTCGTTGTATTCAATATCGAATATTTCTACTTTTTCTTTATCAACCTCAAGAAAGAAATTCTCATAATTCTCATCGGTCATTGGATAAGCAATTAACTTGCATTTATGTTTACCAGTTGCAAACATTTGAACTTGACATTGTTGCCAGTACGCAAGTGGAGGTTTCCATTCTTTATCGGTTGCTTTGTGTGTCTTTATTTCGTATATACAATCTTTGGTTTCAGCATCTAGGTTTACTCGTAGTCGTAATTTGGGTATCTTAATACATCGGTCAAATTTCATTTTTAGACCCAAACTCTGTGCTATCTTTCTTTCATAGGCATTGCCTGCCATTAGGTATGTGTTGGTAAAATCTTCAACTCTAGCACCCAACTTCACAAGATATAGATTCATAAAAGTTTTTGTATCCCAGTTACCCATTATCTTCGAAACATCGCTAGCCCCAAAATATTTACTTCTGTCTTTGTTTTTAATCATTTTTTACATACTCCCAATGAAAACCATAAGCATACCCACTGCCCTTCTCGCAAACTCTATAAACATTCCCATAAGGTTTATTGTGCATTCTTAAATTTGCTTCTTTTGCAGAAATAAATATTTCACCAGTTTCTAAACATCTAACTTTTTTATTCTTTGATTCTGAAACTTTCCTTTTGTCCTCTGGTTTTAGTTTTCTGCCAGTATTAGATATTGCAATCTTAAGCCTTACATCATCTGGAGTTCTTCGACCTTTGTTCCATCCTCGATATTTATTTAGGTGTTCTGCTAATTTTGCTTTGTGTTCTGCCGATAACTTTTTGCCCTTATGGGATTTTCTTAATTTTGCTTTTGTTTCTTCAGTAAGATGCTTTCCTTTATTTGATTGGCTTATTTTTATTTTGGTGGTTTCACTATGTTTTCCATTAGAGTTTCCACCGTTCTCGATATTATAACCTTTTTTCTTATTTGTACTATCAAACTTATCAATCAAAAACCTTTCTTGTCTTTCGGCTTCTTGTTTTGTTAAGTTTTCAAACAAAATTAAGTGTCTAAAATTATCCCAACCATATTCTTTGATGGCATTGTTGAAATGAGTACAACCTTTATATCCTTTACCTTTTCTCCATCTGTCCTCTACTGATTGACAAGTAATTCCAATGTAAACTTTATTAGTAGGGGAGATGTGCATATATACGGTATAATTATTTGTGTTTTTCATTAAGTAGTATTCTCATATTATTTTCTAATGAATTAATAACTGTACAAGCATTTAAGTATTGAAGATATTGTTTCTCATCTTTTAAACCAATCTTTTTAATAATATCATCTACTTCATATCCCTTTTTCATAAGGTCAGTCATTGTAGTTTCTATTCTCGACTTTATGGTTAATATGTCGTGCCAACCAGTTGTGTCTGCTTTTTCATCATTTTCTTCAGAAATAGAGAATGCACAAAAATATAAATTTCTCTTTTGGTATGTCATCTGAGAACCTACAAATTGTACTTGTGCCATTTTACTATCAGAACCATCTACCATAACACTTGTAAACTTTATAGTTTCATCAGTATCCCAGTCAAACAGTGTTAATGTTGCCAATTCCTTATCAAAAGTAAAAACTGGTGTCATACCCACTTGATTACAAACTTCTACAATGTGTGGCTCTACATCACCAAGAGTAAAATATCCATTTTTACTCATTCCACCTGTTCCAGTTCTTTTTATTGGTCTTTCTTTCAAAAGCATTCTTGCTTCTTGTAGTTTATGTTTCAAACTAATATATTTCTTTTCGGTTTTTGTTTCTGCCATTATAGTTCCTCCGTATTATTTTGCACGAACTCGGTCACATTTTGAAGTTGGGTGCTAACACTCTCAACCTTTAACTTCTTCTGCACCTTTGCCAACTCCACATAGTCTTGCAAGTTCGCAATTAGGGTTTGTGCTAGTTCGATTTGTTCTTTTGTCTTATCGTCCATTTTTACTCTCCTTATCATAATATTTTTTGTACTTATCTTTGATTATATCTCGGATTTCGTTATAGGTGTACTTGTCCTTGAAGTAATGCTCAATCTCTTCCATTGAGAAAAGTCTATCAAAGTACAAATAATAGATTTTCTCCAAGTCTTTGTCTTTGGTCTGATTTTTCAACGACTTTCGCAAGTTCTTGACTTCTTCCAGCGGTGCTTTCTTGTGAACTCCCATCTTACAAGTCCTCCAGATATTTTATTTTGTGTTTCTTGCAGTATGCGATAATTCGCTTTAGGCTACTGGCTCTAGGAACTCTCTTGCCCGTTTCCCACAGCACAACGCACTGCTCAGAAACCCCAATGGCTTGAGCGAACTCTTTTTGTGTCGCTCCAGTCTTTAATCTTAGTCGTTTGGTGTCCATTTCATCTTCCTTCCTCCTTAATTATAGTATAACACAAACTAAATAAAAACACAACAAAAACTAAACAAATATTTTAAAAAATATAACTGCAGGATAACCAAAAACCTTTGTGTTACAAAATATATATAGGACGAACTAAATAAGTTCAAGGCTTTAAGGACAGCCAACCATAACAAAATATTGTAGGTTAGCCTTTCGGCTAGAATGAAAAATGGAAAAACATTTTAATTTATTTTTAAAATGCAGTTTGTTGATGTTTTTATTGGTTTTCGCAGTTAATTCGGTCGCACGAGAGGGCTTTCACTCTCACACACAAGGCAGGTATTGCTTTGATACTTACGGTCTAAGACCTGTGCTACCTATTCCGTTAGTGGCTTAATCTGTGGGTATATTCTTACGCCGTACTCACTCGGACAATGGCACAGGAACTAGGATTCGAACCCAGACAAGTGGATTTGGAGTCACACTGTTCTACCATTAAACTATTCCCATAGACTTGGAGGGATTAGAGGGAATCAAACCCCCGATGGAGTATCTGCAGTACTCTGCCTTATCGCTTGGCTATAATCCCATAGTTGCTAGTCTTTCCTAGCAGTCAACTATTTTTTACCACAGTAAATAGTAATCTGCAAACGGGGAGAAATTAATCTCCAATAATAAAATATCAAACTTTCACTTATTTGTCAAATAATCTACTATATGTTCAGTAATGTCATATTTACCATAATAAAATCCGTTTAAAACACGCAATCCGTACCAAACTCCAACATTATGCAATTCCTCACTTTCATAAAGATATTTAAACGTTTCAAGGCAAATATAATCCTCTTGTTGAATAAAGTGTTTTATATGCATGATTTCATGTGCGAAAGTTTTGCAATATTCGTAGCCTGTCAATGTGTTATCCATCACAATTAATCGTACTGTTGGAAACATTAGTCCTGCATGTTTATCCATTTCTTTTTCTAAATAAAAATACATTTTAACACCGATATCGTCTTCTATAATAGTCTTGTAATAATTACAGTCCATCGATTCGCAGTTATTATCATATTCAATATTTAATTCATTTAAAGCCGTAAAATAATCTTTATTTGTCATTGTTGGCAACGGCATTGTTTTTTTCCTAAAGAAAACACTTGCGACAATTCCCAAATAACTTATCAAAATTAAATTTAACGCCAGTAATATTATGAGAATTTTTCTAAACTTGCTCTTTGCCATAATTCACTCAACTTTTGGTTTTTATACCTTAAATAAGATTTGGTTGTGTCTTCTATATATTCTTCAAGCGTAATCCCATATAGTGTATAAGTATCTATCAAAACGTATTCTGGTACAAGTTCTCTAACTGCCATAAATACACATTCTTTCGGGTTTATCGGGTAGTTTGCTTGTTCAATCTGTTCTGCTCTTTCAAAGATTTCGTTCATCTTCCACCTCATTCTGTTTCTTTATTATTTTGTATAGCAAGTCCTGTTGCTCTCTATACTTAATCCATTTTTTATTCTGTCGGTAGTTCTCATCTTCGTCTTCAATCTTATCTATTTTCTTTTGAAGTTCTACCAAAGTCGTCCTATAACACATGTCGCACATCCTCCTAATACACATCAATTTCTAGATATGTTTCTCGGCTTGTTGCACATGGGATAATTTTGAATACATGTAATTCCTCAAGTTCGTGGGGTTTTATGTCTTTTAGTCGCCCCCTGAAGATTGTCCTATCTCCAGTCTTAACAATCTCGACATATGTTAGAACATCTAATACTTTAAGTGCTTCGTCAAATTTCATTATGCGTACCTCCTGTTTAGATATTCTCTATAGGCACTTTCCTCAAAGTACTCTTTTAGTTCTTCGTTATAGTCTGTTTCTAGGTCAATAACACAACCGTCAGCACTTACCAATTTTTCTACTAAGGTTTCTTTTGGCTCTTTTAGAAGTAAATGTATCAATGCCTTTTGATATTGAATATACTCAATCTCATAGTCAAAAAAATCTCCGTCAAATTTATAGTTTATCACCATTTCTCATTCTCCTTTTGCCTTTGAAGGTCTGCCGACTCTTCTTTTTATTCTTTTGTTTTTTATTCCTGAAGGTCTGCCTCGTTTTTTTGGTTTGTAATTCTTCAGTTCTTCTTCGCTGAAACACAAGTATTGCTCGTCATCATAAAACTCGGTCATTGTCCCTGCCTTTTGGCGTTCTCTGATGCGGTGGGCTTCCTTGTATGGTAGCGAAATCAATCGTGTTAATTTCATCTCTGCCTCCGTTATTACCCTTATATTATCACACAAAAACACTCGTGTCAAACAAATTTCAAAAGTTTTTCAAAAATATTTCAAAAATTTATTCGCCCAGTTTATATATGGTAAAAGTTAATTAACATAATATATTATATTACTTAATAATGGTACAAAAAAGTTATAAAAGTAATGTTTTTTAGTTGACTAATGTAATACTTATGTGGTATTATGAGGGTAGCAGTAAGGGACAAGGACTTGCAACCCCTTCCAAATCGCTTCCTTTTGGATTACCTTACTGACTATTATTTTTAGGAAGTAATATATGGCAAGGAGAAAAAAGAATCTTACACAGTTCCAAGACTATGAAAGAACCAGAGAAGATAATGGATATGAAGTAGATTATATAAGAATGGTTGATTTACAACTAATATGTATGAACGAACTTTCGGCAAATGCCTTTAGGCTGTATATTATGATGAAGGCTTATGCTAACGGCAATGCAGAGTTTGAATATCCACATAGAATTTATAAGCAATTCTTGTCTAACCAAACATTTATCAATGCACGACAAGAGTTAATAGATAAAGGGTATTTATATCCGTTTGTATCCAATAAGAATTTAAGAACTCAGAATAAATATAAATTTAGTAGTTCTTGGAGAGTTAGAAACAAAGAAAACATAGATTCTATATTAGAACTTAAAAAACAAAAGAAATCTAAAGAGAAAAAAGAAACAAAACACCAACGGCTATGAGTAGCCTATGGTATAAATATATTATATGTTTCTAAAAATTAGAAAAGGTTTGGTGTCAAAATCACTAAAAAATGCACAAATCTTTTCTAAAAACTAGAAAAGAACCATCAATCTTTTCTAAAAACTAGAAAAGTTTTAATGTAATCTTTTCTAAAAAATAGAAAGCCAAATAAATTTAGGAGGATTTTATGAACATTAAAGAAATTAGAGAGAAGGCTTATTTGACACAAGAGAGATTTGCAGAGGTGCTTGGAGTACATATTAGCACTGTGCGTTCTTGGGAGCAAGGTCTTAGAATGCCTAGTCTTACCCAGAAAGGTAAAATTGTTCAGTTTTGTAAAAAGCATAAAATTAGTATAGAAGAATAAAAGAAAGAATATATAAAAATAATTTTGGTCGCCGTTTGGGTGGCAGAAGGAGAGAATAATGAAAGGAATTGAAATAGGATACTCTGAAAATGGCAGAGATGTATACAAAAGAGTTGATTGGGACAATATTCCGACATTTGCGAGTGGCGGCATACCTGAACCTCAAGGTGAGTATGGGAGTGAGTTCCTTTTTGGCACAAACGAGAAATACACTATGTCATTTGCATTAAGTCAAGAGTCTTATGGCAAACTTATGAAAGCCATTGGGGTTAAACACCGAAGTAGAAAGTGGAAGAAGAAAAGAGGGCTTTTGCTAAGGCAGAGGAGAAGGAAAGTAGTAGCATTAAGAAAGGCACTTCAGAAATATACTCAGAAATGTAAAACAAGAACACTTACATTTAATGGCATAAATGTTGAGTTAAGAATAAAAACGGAGGTGTTGAATGGCGAAACTAAGAATTAAGGCAGAGAAAGAGTTGTCGGAGTTGGAGAGGTTTGGGTTTGTTCACAAGAAAGAACAAAGAAACCAATATGAACATTATGCGTATTTAGAACAAGATAAAAGTGATTTATATCCTCACTTAGTTTGTTGTGTGTGGTGTAATGATAGAGAGATTGGTTGTGTTAAAGGTCGTACTGGGTTGACCGTTCTCTACGATTTAATCCAAGCCGACCTAGTGGAGAAAGTGGAGGAAGGCGAATGAAAGCACTGCGAATAAAAGAAGAGATAGATTTGAGGGAACTCGAGAAGTACGGCTTTGAAGAGAACGAGAGTTATCCCAACTATGTCTATGAAACTAGAACTAAGAAAGGTAATTACTGCTTTATTATGGTTGATAAGAATACTAGGGTAATTACTGGAACTGTTAGGGGTGTAGGAAGTTACACTCTTAACGGCAACGAGATTGAGCATTTTGCGAAATCTATATTTGAGGCAGGAATGGTCGAGGAGGTAGAAGAATGAAAAAGAAACTAATTAGTCTACTGCTGGTGTTGGTGATGCCGATGCTGGTGCTGTGTGGGTGCAGAAAAATGCCAACAACTGACGATTATGTAGAGCAAGAAAACGATAGATTTGTGTATGTTAAAAAATATAATATTGGTGATAATGATTATTTTAGAATACTTGTAGATAAAGAAACAAGAGTTATGTATTTATGTGAAGTCATTGTTGGTGGTAGTTCTCAAGGATTAGGTCTAACCGTTATGCTCAACGCAGACGGAAGTCCGATGTTGTACGAGGGGGAGTTATAATCACAAGCCTAGTATGATAGTTGAATACTTACTCAATCAATTACTATAACTAGAGTGTATATTATAGAAGCGGTAGAATAATACTGTTTATTTTACGGCACTGCGAAGCAGAAAAAAGGGGTGGGGGGGGTAAGCAAATTTCCCCAGAAAAAATGCCTTTGAAATTTTCCAGCAATTTATTCCAAAATGTTTCTGAGAAAGTTTGGAGAATTGTTTGTCAAAGTTCCGAGAAAATCCACGCCATCTTTTTAGAAAATGTTTTTGAAAAGTTCCTAGATTTATTTTAGAAAAAGTCTGGGAATTTTTTTGCGTTTGTTTGCAGAAAAGTTTGGCGAAAGTTCTAAGAAAAGTTCTAGCATTTTTCTAGCACTTTCCCAGAAAAGCCATAGAAAGAGTTATAGAAATGTCGCAGAAAGGAATCCAGAAAGAACTCCAGAAAGAGCAGAAAAAAGAAAAGGGCGAAGACAAAAAAATAATAGTTATAAAAGTATAACTATTTTGAGTGGGTGGCGGTGCTTGGTGCGTTTGCGTTTGGCTCTTTGGTGGTTGGTTGGCTCTCTCGCTTTGTTTTTGCGTGTTTCTTGCCTTGTTTTGCCTTGACTTGATTAATTTACTTGCTTTGGCTCTTTCGTGCCTTTATGGGCTTGTTTTGTGAGTTTTGTGTAGTGCGATAAAAAACGGGGGCTTATTTGCTCCCGTTCTTAAATAGTCTATTAAATTTTAATTTGCTTTGTTTTGTTTGTTTTGGCTTAATTAGTTTTAAAATGTCGCTATCGCTAATATATGGGGCTTGTAGTCTTGTTTCGGTTGTGCTTTCTGGTGTCTTTAGTATTGCATCGCCTTTGCCTGTGAGTTGCTCCGCTCCTTTGTGTCCCAATATTAGACACGATTCACGCACACTTGCACAGGTCAACGCTAAACGGCTTGGCAAGTTTGCAAGAGTCACGCCGTCCAATATAGTGGCCCTGGGGCTTTGCGTTCCAATTATGCAATGAATACCGCACGCACGCCCCTTTTGTAAAATTCGCACTAATAGGCTTTTAACCTCTTTATTCGTCATAACTAAATCGGTCAACTCGTCTATTACTAATACAATCTTTTTAAATTCTCCGTTGTTTTTAGTTCTATTTAATTGTGCTAAAGTATAATAGCGTTGCTCCATTTCTTGCACTAACTCCGTTAATACATCGAAGGCGTCCGTCATTTCTTGTATTACTGGTGCTATTAAATGTGGCAAGTTTTCAAACTTTGCAAACTCTACCCGTTTCGGGTCAATCAAAATCAATCCCAAGTCGCTCGGTTGATTATAGCAACAAAGCGACATAATCGCAGTATTTATTGATACGCTTTTACCACTTCCAGTAGTTCCAGCAATTAAAATATGAGTTAAATTGTCTAGTGTCTTTGTGATATGCTCTCCGTTTTGGTCAACTCCTAACGCAACCGAAAACGGCTTACAGTTTGACATAGTCTTTGCAAACTCTCCAATATTTACAAAACCACGCTCAGAGCGTCTAAAAATTAATTGAAAGTGACTCTCGTTGTCATTTTCCGTCATTTCTATTTGGTTATTTGTTAAAAGTTCTAACGGCTCTTTTAGTTTCCTTGCCTTCTTTATGTCTAACGGGTTAGTTAGATTAAATTTATATACTATTGTTTGTGGGGTCATTATGTGGCGGATGAACTCACAACCAACGCCCCAATAGTTTATTTGCTTTGCTAGGCTCTCGCCTGTGTATATTTTCATTGTTTCACGCTCCTATAAGATAAAACGGGCGTTTTTGCCCGTTTGTTTTTATTCGTCATCGTCTAAAATATCGAATGTTAATAACTCCGTATCATTGAATGGCTTGTTGTTATCTGGGTTTATGTGGTGGCGGTGTGTTCTCCCTGTGCCTAGTCGCTTAAATCCTCGACCGACCCACGCAAAGAAGTCACGCACCAAACACCAAAAGCCCCAAAATATTAAGAATAATATTTCCATTTTTTAGCCCTTTACAAGTGTAAAGCCCAATGCTTCACACTCTGCTATTTTTTCGTTTATTGCCTTTGTTGTGGCGTTCTTCTTTTCGATTCTACATTCTCCACCATATCGCACTGTGTAGGTTTTGGCGGTGTAGTCAATTGTTATTTGCTTAATGCTATAATTAAATTGATTTTTGCTTGTATATGTTTTAGTCATCTTCCGCCACCTCGTCCAACTCTTTCCAATTTGCTGGAACATAGTCCCAACTCGTTCCCCAATGTGTAACCCCTAAAATATAAAGGTCTAACGCCTCGTTATAATAAACTAATTCGTTTGTATACTCTGCGAGTCTTTTTGCGTCTTGATAGTTAATAATGTAATACTGATATGCTTCTGTGTATGTGTCTTCTTCTTCGTCATAATCTAACCCGCAAAACACATCAAAATAATATGAATCACTTTTTGATAACTCGGCTATAATGTCATTATTTAATATCATCCCATCACAACAGAAATTTATCATTTCCTTGTAGTTTGTTCTTTTTTCTCTTAATTCTTCTAATAATTCAATACTCATTTTTTAAAATCTCCATTTTTTAATTATTTTTAAATTTCATCTAATAAATTAAAACAACTGTTAATTCTATCGTTGTATAGTTTTGCATCGTCGTCGTTAGCTCTAACGGGTAAAATAACGCTAGTAATGTTGTTATTCGTGAATTGTGTTAATTGTAATGGGTTGTTTGTTTTATGTATTTTTAAATCGTCAAAATTATGTTGATACATGTTACATAATTCTAAAATTATTTTAGCATCGTAGTATTTATTCGCAAATGGTATAATAAACGGGCTTTTTTTGTCTACTTCGTCAATTTGTTTATAATAATCTATAATTTTTTGAATATTTTTTAATACTTTTAAATCGTGATTGTCTATGTCTTTATAGTCTGGATTCTTTAAAATAATTTGCGTATAGTCTAAGACGTTTTCAGTTGTTTGTGGTAGTATATCTAAGTCGGCGTTATAATTTTCAAATATATACATTGAAAAGCCGTTACAAATAAATTGTTTTCCGTTTTTTGCCATTATGGTTTTTAGTATCGGTCTAGAGTCGTCCATGCTTTTAAAATATTTTTTGATAGTATCTAATAATTTTATATTTTTACTACCGCCCAACTTTAATAGTTCTATTTTTAAAAGTTGTTTTGCATCTGATATATTATTATTATTTATTAAGTTTAAAATTTTTTCAATCTGTGTTTTTGTCATTTTTTTAACCTCTTTATTTTTTGTTTATTCTACTAATATAAAAACGCACATTATATTCTTTTTGAACAGTCATAATGTCTTGTAGTTTCTTTGACTCACAAAAAATAGAGATATACTCGGCTACTTCTTGCAAAGTGTCAAAATGTTTTACAACTGCATCGTCGTTGGCGGGTTTGCACTTTAATTTCCACATATTGCTTTTTGCCTCCTTTGTTATTATTTACAATTAAATTATACTAAATTAATAATATAAAGTCAATGTATTTAATTAAAAATTATAATGTTTTTACACTTTTTTATTAATTTTTTGCGTTTTTGCCTAGTTTTTGCGTTATAAAAATATAACTACGTTCTAAAAATGTACACTAACTAAGCACTAAAACCATAAAAGTGGGCTAAGTATTATAATATTACTATGCTTTTCTGGTTTCTTTTGGCTTCGTTCTAATATCCCGCCAAGTTGTACTAATATATTTTTTTGCTATCGCTCTAATTTATTATACTTTGCTATGTTCTGGGTTTATATTACTTTGATTCGTTCTATTTAATATAATTTGCTTTGTACTATTCCAATTCACCCCGTTATTAATATTATAATAAAATAGTATTGTAGTATTGCTATTAATTGGAGTTGTTATCGTGTCGCGTGATTTCGGGGGTGGTTTTGGTTTGGTTTCTTTTTGTGTGTGGGTTTTCGTCTGGTATTTTTTGTAAACGTCCGTTTGTGGGATAGGTGGTGCGGGGTGGTTCGTTCTTTTTTGGCTTTGTTTCGTGGCTTGTCTGGTCGCTGGGTGGTGGCAAGGGGGCGGGGGCGAGATTTCAAAAAAGTAGCACAGGGGGCAGTTACTAGCTCACGATTTACAAAAAAATTTTTTGCTAAAAGCGTTTGACATAGCACACAAGGTGTGATAAACTAGGGGGGAGGAAAGAGGAGCGGGCATATGGGATTTAAAAAAGAGATATGGGGCTATACGGAGAATAATTTTAGGCAAGTTGCTGAGAGGTGCGTTGATATAGAGGGAAGGCTTGAGTTTTTAGAGTCTGTTGTAAAGGCGTGTCTTGATGTGGATGATGATGGGAATTATAGTCTTAGCGAGAAGAGTTTAGATATTTTAATTGAGGACACAAAACAGCAGATTGATTTTTATAGAGAACAAGCCAACACATATAATTATTACGCTTATGCTTTTAGGATGTATAAGTGTTGTGAGTATGAGAGAGATAAATTGAAGTCGTTGCTGATTTTAAAGGATAATTTGGGAAAGGGTGATAAATAGTATGGGCGAGGCGAAAAATAACATACCTAAAGGCTACAGGCACAGGAGTTTTGTAGTGTCGAACGATTTGTTGGCGAAACTTCAGGCGATAGCGGACGGGCAGGAGCGAAGTTTGAACTGGCTGGTGGTGCGAATATTGAAGGAGTATTGCGATGGGGTGCGAAGAGAAAACCAATAATACTCTTACGGTTAAAAGGGGTGAGTGAAGATGGCGAACTATAAAGAGCAGATAACGAAGAGTGGGGAGTTGCTGAGGGAGTTCCGAAAGAACAAGGGGCTTTTCAACAAAGAGAAGGACATTTTGGAGATATGCAAACAGCGATACCAGATGTGTTGGTCGCAGATACACGAGGTGCTAGTGCCGAAGAAAACGGATGCGGGGGAGAAAGAGATACGTGACATCATTAAAGGCATTTTTGCGTTGGACTTGCCGATATGCGAGGCGAAGATAGACAGGTTCAAGAGGGCGATTGAGGCGTACGAAAAACGAAAGGACGCAGACAATGTGGAGTTGTGCTATCAGTACTTGCAGGAGTGGCTGATGCTGTACGAGAATAATTATGCTCTTGTGGCTTTTAGAAGTTTTGAGCATTTTGGTCTTTTTATGGAGTGGGATAGCAAGGAAAAGGATAGAGTATGGCAACCGAGTTTAGACCCATATAATGATGGTGGCTATACTGGTGTTAGTAAACCTTTCTTCTATTTCTTCAATCAAATGGTTTTACAGAAGAATATAAGATTTATAAGTAAGCAGATGTTTACTGGTGGCGGAAAGAGTAGAAGTAATCAGTTTGCATTTGCGTGGATACTAGGTATTGATTCGGATAATGATATACTTGATGTTCTAGGCAATCCAACTCTTGTATTAACCAATGCTAAAGGCACAATGGAATTGATGATAAGCAAAAGATTTGCACAAGTATTCCCAAGATTTCAAAAGTATCACGAAATGGATGGCGATATTAAAGGCAATATGTTTTCGGTTTGTAGGCTAAAGGAAGGTGAACTTACTTTGGCTGATAGTAACAAGCCATTAAACTTAAAAGTAATATCAAAACAAACATCTGTGGATGGTATAAGAGTTAGATATTTATTTTTGGATGATGTATGTAGGTCTTGCGATGCTAACAATTTAAAACAGCACGAGATAGATATTGGAAACTTTTGGAACTCTTGGTGGAAACGAAACTACGGAACAGACGATTTCTATGTTGTTGTGTCGGGAACGGCATACAGTGTGTTCGATATCTTAAGTCACCTAATCTCATATTATAGTGGTGGTAAGATGTACAGAACTGCTCAAAACAAATACACTTATGCAAATGAAAAGGGTGATTGTATATTTATCAAGATACCAAAGATTGATTTTGACTTTGATAGGTCAACATATCCACAAAAATTCCCTTACGAAGAAGCAATTAAGATTAGAGAACGAGATGAAGCCAGTTTTGAAGCAATGGAGCAACAAAATCCTCAAAATCCAGCAACGAGTCCGTTATGTTATGAGAAAATAAGAACATACGAAACCTTGCCAGAGGGATTAAGTGATTTCTCTTATGCATTGCTTGACCCAGCAAGAAGTGGTAAGAACTTTGTTTCTATGGGCATACATAGAGTAAGAAAAGAGATTGACAAGTTTAATACCGAGATAGAATGTCATTATTTGACGGATTGTGTATTCCAACTAAAGTTAATGGAAGAATTATATGACGAAATTTGCGACAAAATAGAACAACATCACATTATTAGGCTTCATATAGAGAACAATACCGATACTTCTTTGGCATTTTTGATAGAGAAAATGTTACACGAGAGAGAAATATACTTTTGTGTCATAAGCGAAAGTTTCTCTTCCGAAAATAAAGAGGAAAAAATTAGAGAGATGGTTTATAATTCTGAAGGGTACTTTAAGAGAGTTATGGTCTATCCTGCTATGAAATTGTATGCTCCATCGAGTCAAATGGGTAAATTTATGATGTTTTTTACGGCTTATGACTATGAAAAACCACCAGCATACGATGATAGTATAGACGAAGAGTGTATGTATATTGACACATTCGTAAAGAAAACAAAAAAGTCCAACAAGCCAAAAATTATACAAATGTAGGAGGGTATATGGGTAGCGTAAGAATAGATATGACTGGACAGCAATTCGGTTATCTTAAAGTAAATAGTTATTCTCACACAGAAAACAAAAGGGCATTTTGGAATTGTACTTGTGTATGTGGCAAAGATATTGTGTGTAAAGGCAAACTTTTACGCAATGGTCATATAAAAAGTTGTGGATGTATGAAAAATAAAATGGTTTCTGATGCAAAAATTGACGATATGAAAGGTAAAAAAATAGGAAGATTGTATTTTAAAGAATATGTTGGGTTGCTTAGCCATCACGCTTTATGGTTGTGTAAATGTGATTGTGGAAAGGAGTGCATTGTAAAGGCTTCATCTGTGAAGAGTGGTACAACATCTTCTTGTGGCTGTTTGGCTCACGATATGTTAATGGAGAGAAACTACAAACATAATTGCGTATATCTCCCAATTTATAAGTGTTATCGCAATATGATTTCGAGGTGTACCAATAAAAATACTACACATTATAAAAATTATGGTGGTCGTGGTATAAAAATATGTGACGAGTGGTTGGATAAAGATTTTGGTTTTAAAAATTTCTATGATTGGGCAATGAATAATGGCTACAATGAGGAATTGACCATAGACCGTATTGATTTTAATGGGAATTATGAGCCAAACAACTGTCGTTGGGCAACAATTAAACAACAAGCAAACAATAAAAGAAACAATGTTTTTGTTGAATATAATGGCAAAAAATACTCCATTTCTGAATTGAGTGATGTTTTTAGTTTAAACTATGATAGGACACTAGCAAGACATCACAAAGGGTGGACTCCGAGTGAACTTGTGCAAGGATTTCGTGCATAAAAATTCACAAAAACTCATAAATTGGTCAAAATCATTTGACAAAAGTGAAAAAATGTGATTTTAATAGTATTAGAATTAGAAAAGCAGGGGATTTTTTAATGGCACAAAAGTTGTATTGTCCTGTGTGTGGCAAAATTTTAATAAAGAACTACGATTTGGTTGTGGATTCTCCTGTTATAATGGACTTGGAGAGGATAAAGGCGACTGACAAAGAGGTACACGAGATAACCTGTCATTCGTGCAAACGAAGATTGAGATACTTCGTGGAAGATTAATGTTAACGGCAACCGCAAAGTGGTGTCGATAGATAAGTGCAAAGTGCTTCAAAAGCGAGTATTTTTGCATTTTTTTAGTTTAGGAAGGAGGAATATTGATGGATTATATGCCGAAATATTGATAAAGTATTATGATATCATATAAAACAGAAATAGAACTAAATCCAACACAAATTGATAAATACAATAAAACAGTTGGAACTTGTAGATTTATATATAACTTATTTTTACAAAAGAATAAAGAATTATATGAAAAAAATAAGGATACCGATTTGCCTAAGTATATGAACAATTATGAATTTAGCAAGTGGTTGAATAATAATTTTATTTCAGAAAACCCAGAGTATTTTTGGATAAAAGATGTATCTAGCAAATCTATTAGGCATACTATAGATAATGCAAACAATGCATTTAAAAAATTTTTTAAATCACAAAGTAAATTCCCAAAGTTTAAAAAGAAAGGCAAAAACGAGTGTGGTATGTATTTTGTTAAAACTGACAATAAGTCTTTTATAAAATGCGAAAGGCATAGGATTAAAATTCCTACGCTTGGATGGTGTAAGATAAAAGAATTTGGATATATACCGATAACATCTATAATTAAAAGCGGGTTTGTAATTAAGAAGGCAAACAGATATTATGTAAGTGTTTTAATTGATGAAGAAATACAGAATAATAAAATAAACAAAAATGATGGAATTGGTATAGATTTAGGTGTAAAGGATTTTGCCATATTAAGCGATGGGACAAAATATAGAACGCTTAAACAAAAGAAATTAAATAAAGTGCTTATACGAGAGCAAAAAAGACTTTCGAGGAAATATGAAGCAATAAAAACAAAGAAAAGGGGGGACGCTACTTATAAGAATATAGCAAAACAAAAAGCCAAAGTACAAAAAATTCATCAGAGAATTGCAAATGCAAGAAATGATTACCAAAATAAAGTGATTAATGAGATAATAAAGCGAGAACCAAACTTTATTACCATTGAAGACCTAAATGTAAAAGGAATGATGAAGAATAGGCATTTATCAAAGGCAATAGCAAATCAAACATTTACTCAATTTATTAATAAACTAAAATATAAATGTTCTGTAAATGGAATAGAATTGAGACAAGTGGATAGATTTTATGCGAGTTCTAAGATTTGTAGTTGTTGTGGAATGATAAAAAAAGATTTAAAACTTAGTGATAGAACTTACAAGTGTGATTGTGGAAACATTATTGATAGAGATTTTAATGCAAGTATAAATCTTAAAAATGCTGATAAATACAAAGTAATAGCATAAACAAGCAACTTTGTATATGTACTCGTGGCTAGCGAGGAATTAACGACTGTGGACTAACATATCAACCAAAGTAGGTCATACGAAATGGGTTAGGAAGAAGCAGTAATGGGATTATTGTGAAATACCCAAATTCTAAAATGTGTATTTTTAGTAGCAGAAGATATGGCGATTACTATACCAGAGTTCAAGTTTAAGGGTATAAAGCGAATTGAAATACCCAAAGTAGACAGCGATTTTCAGAGTGGCGACTATGGATTGGCAACAATTAAGAAGTATTTGCCGAGTATCCTTGCGACACATCAAGATAATTCCAAGAAAATCAAGTTTTTATATGATTACTTTCTAGGCGAACAAGACATATTAAACAAGCAGAGAAGATACCAGACCGATGCTTATAACAACAACAAAATAATTGAAAACCACGCAAATAGACAAGTGGAATTCAAAGTTGGTTTCCTTACTGGCGAACAAAGGGACTATACTCATAAAGCCGATAGTGATAGCGATGATTTAATATATCTTGATAGGTATTTTACTGATTGTAACTTCTTCCAAAAGGACAAGAACTTAAAGAAGTGGATATATGTTACTGGAATTGGAGTGACACATACTAAGCCGAGAACAGATATAATAGTAAGTGACGGAATTGATGAACTTACAGGCGAAAAACGCACGAGATTTAAGACTGCGAAAGAGGGTTTCGACATTGAGTACAATGCACCATTCACTTTTTCGGTTTTAGACCCAAAGGACAACTTTGTGGTCTACTCGAGTTCGTTTGAGAAAGAGCCATTATTCTGTGTGTCAATCGTTGAGGTTGATGTTAGTGGAGATGACGATGCAACACCAGTTTTAGAGAAGAAAATGCTGATTGAAACTCGTTATGCGTCATTTATCGTGCATAGCGATAGTGCATTTGCTAACATTTACTGGGCACAGCCGAATAAGTTTGAGTTTAGACCAAAGACATTAAATTACTTGCCAATGATTGAATATTCAGTCAACGAAGATAGAATTGGACTTGTGGAACTTAATAGAAGTCTATTCAATTCAATCAACACATTTAGGTCGGCAATCGCTGATATGACCGTAGATAGTGCGAATGCTATTTTGGTATTCAAGAATGTGGATATTGAGAGTGACGAAGTTAAGGCAATGAAACAAGCGGGTGCGATTATCATATCGGACGCAAACAATTCAAGGCAAGGTGGAGTTGCGGACTTAGACACAATCACAATGGAAATTCCGTTTGACGGCTTGAACTCATATATCGACCAAATACTTACAAACTGTTATGATATTGCTGGAGTTCCTTTGGCAAGTGGGCAGATTACAAGTGGTGGAGATACTGGACAAGCGAGATTGCTTGGTGGTGGTTGGAATAACGCATATATAATGATTAATAATGATATTACTTCTCTTAAAGGCTATGACTATGAGGAATTGAAGTTGATATTGTTGTTGTGTAAGCAAGTTATTGGCTGTCCGCTAGACAAACTATTCGCAAGTCAGATTGATATTAACTATCGTGTCAACCAAAGCGACAACTATGTTAATAAGACTCAAGGAATGATGAATTTATATTCAATGAACTTACCACTAGAACACATACTTAAATCTAGTAAGTTGTTTAATGATATTAAGACTGTGGCTAAGGAATGGCAAGAAAGACTTGATAGTCTAAAGGCACAACCAACTGAAACTATTTCGGTTACCGAAGATGATGTTGTTGATATAAACGATAGAACAGATAACCGAGTAGTTGGTACAAACAACGATAATAATACCTCGCAAGAGTGATGATATTATAGAGAGCAACGGCTTAACCAATGCTGACGGAGAAGGTCATTAACGAACACAAGATGGTAGTAAACTACCCGATAGAGAAAATCGTACAAAGAGCAAGGAGAAATGTTATGGAAGATAACAACTTAGGTACACCAGTACCACAAACTGATACTCCACCTTCTATTGATTATGAAAGTGAGTACAAAAAAATGTTAGCAGAAAGAGATGCTTTTAAGGCTGAGGCTGAGAAGCAAAAGGGCTTAAAGGACAAGTATGCTAGCGAAAATGCAGGATACAAGAAAAAAGAACTTGAGAAAATGACTGACGATGAAAAGAGAGCCAAAGAGTATCAAGACCTTGTAGAGAGCAAGAACAAAATGGAAGAAGAAATTAGAATGATGAGGCTTGAAAGAGATTTATTATCTAATGGCTTCTCGGCAGAAGAGAGTGAGAAATTAATTAAATCAAACTTTTCGGTTGCTGAAATCGCAAACATTGTGAAAACAAGAGTTGAAGATGCAGTTAAATCGGCAAAGGCTGAGGCGATTAAGACTGATACACCATCTTCATTAGTTGGTAATGGAAATGCTACTGGAAATAGCAAGAGCGATTTCCAAAGATTCCAAGACGAACAACTTTCAAAACAACCACAAAAAGAAATAAAATTTAATTAAGGAGAAAACAAACTATGTATAACAAATGGTTAGGTAGTGAAGTAGGTCTAGTTAAAAAGACTGTTACAGTTCCTACTTCTGCTAGTGCTGTTACTGAAAACGGCAGAAAAATTGTTAAATCTGGCACATTGATTACTGATGCTGTTCTAGGCAAGGGTTTACTTTTCAATGATGTAGATATTACTGATGGAGCAAGAGTTGCTTCTATGGTTATTAGAGGTAGTTATATTGATGCAAATCTACCTGCTTCTGTTGCTTCAAGTGCAACTGAACTTGCATCTCAAGGACTTTATGCAATAGCATATCCTGATAACACAGTACAATATGGGGAGGTAACTGAATAATGGATTACCTAAAGACTTTAAAACAAGAAGAATTAGTAAAAATTAGTAACGACTTCGATTACTTAAGAGTTACAGAAGATTTCGTAGGCTTAAGATTGATGCCTATGGCAAAAACTAAAAACATGAAACTTGCTATCTATGAACTTTTAGAAGGACATGATATCCCAGTTTCTGCTCTAGTACACGCTCTTGACAGTGAAGCAAGAATTGGCGACAGAGCATTATTTGAAGAAATCAACTACGAACTAGTATTGATTAAAGAAAAAATCAATCAAGGCGAAGAACTTAAAAAGAAAATTAAAGATTTGGGTATGACTGTTGAAAACAATGGTGCAGTTATGGCTGTTTACAATGACATTGCTAACCAAATTTCAAAAGTTCTTGTAGGTTTCGAAAGAAGAGCATGTGAATTGCTTTCTACTGGTAAGAACGTTATTAAAGAAAATGGTGCTGATACAACTATCGACCACAAACTTTCTGCAAAGAACAAAATTGATTTCTCTGGTTGGGCTACTCCATCTCATGATATTCTTGCAGACTTAGTTGCTCTTAAGAATGCTTCTAATGACAAAATCGTAAGAATGATTGTTTCTAGCAAAGTTATGGGTTATATCGTTGCTAACGAAGCAATGGCTAACATCGCTAGCAAGGCTGGTGCTTATGCTACTCGTAAGTTCGCTCAAGAATATATCTTAGCAAACTTTGACATTGACTTCATTGTTGATGACAGAAAATTCAAATTCAGTCATGGCGACAACAAAGAATATAGATTCTTCGATGAAATGACAGTTGTTGCATTAACAACTCGTGGTCAAGTTGGTACAACATTCATGACTTCTACTCCAACAGAAGATTTTGCTGAAGCAGATGTTAAATATGGTTTCGTTGCTGTTGACCAATACATTGATAACGACCCTAAAGCATTATGGACACTTGCAGAAGGTCTTGGTTTATCTGTTATACCTAACATTAACCAAACACTATATATCTCAAAGATTACTGCATAATTTAGGAGAATAAAATGACAAAAAAGTATAGAGTAAAGGGGAAAGTAGAGAGTGCTTTCATATTGAGGGGTTTACATTTTGCGGTAGATTCTGACATTGATTTATGCATTTATGAAAGTGAATTGCAATTTGTGCAAGAAAGATGCAAAGTTGCTGAACTAATTAATCTTCAAGGCAAGCCAATCGAATCCCCTGAGCCTGTGCTTGAAGAACAACCAAAAACCGAAAGCAAACCAAAGGGGGTAAAGAATGGACAAAAGTCAAATAGTGCTAGTAAAGCAAAACATAAAGAAAACTTACAACTGGCTTAGTGAAGCAGAGATTGAAAGTTGTTATAATATGGCATTAAGCGATTATGTAATGCTTAGATACCCTTCTGGTAACAATAGACCAAATGTTAATAATATTGAGTTTGATTTCTTCAATGCTCAATGGATTTATAAACGAATGGTTGACATTTTGGGCAGAGCGGGTGGCATAAGCCTTACTTCTTACAAGGAAAATGGACTTTCGCTAAATTATGGTGGAAGTTACATTGACCCAGAACTTAGGGCTGAAATAATGCCAAAAGCGAGTGTGCCTAGATGAGAAATGGTGAGAAAGTTTGGTATTGTGAAAGAATTTCCAAAGATGGCGAGAAATTAGAGGTTTTCGGCAAACCTCAAGAGTTGACACTTGCATTGCACCACTTGACCATACAACCAGCGAGTGGTTACGATATGGTCGAAGAGTTTGGTGAAATGACGAGCAAGACTTGGAATGCGATTGGACAACCTTATGGCAAATGGATGCACTTGAAAGAGGGCGATAGATTTTATGTAGATGGTGCAAAACCTTACATTCCAGAAGATGGCGAAGAGCCAGAAGATGGCTGGGGTTACGATGCCAATGCGAGAATTTACTCAGTACGTCCACAAAATCTTGCAGTGAGATTTATCTTGCAAAAGATAGAGTAGGAGAGATATGGCTGTTGTAAAGAGAAATGATATTTCCAGTTTTCTTGGGAAAATCAAAGCAACTGCGAAAAATGCACCCGATTTATTTGCTGATATGATTGCCGATAAAGGTTTAGAACTTGCTAAAGAAGAATATGCTGGACGAAATGTAATATTAAAGAAAACAAGAGCCAATAAGGGAGAGATATCAATCTCTGCTGAAGGTAAAGGATTATTCTACCTTGAATACGGAACTGGTGTTAAGGGTGAGCAGTCCAACTATCAAGGCGACTTGAACTTTGATGTTGATTTCACTTCGGCTTATAAACTTGATGGTAAGAATGTTAAAGTACACTTAAACAAATGGACATACTATTATGCTTATAGGCATAGACCTCAATTGAGTAAAACGAAATTTGAGGGACACGAAGCGTATGCTCAAATGTTTAATACTGCACAAAAACTTAGAAAATTATATGGGAGTAAGAGATAGTTATGTATCAATTTAGAGAAGATTTAAAAGTATATCTTGAGAATTGTTTTGCTAATGACAGTAGCATAACAGCGTCTAAGAAACCAAAGATATATAATGGCAATCAAGTACAGCACGAGCCAAAGGCAACAGAACCTGAGGTGCAAATTCAACCTTTGGATAATTCCGAACAAACCGATTTCACAACATTTTGCAACAAACACGCAAATAGTACGCCAATGCAATTTGGTGTCTACACTGGTCAATTAAAGATTGGTAGCGTAATGTATAATGCTCAAGATGCTTCGGTTATATTGGGAGAAAAGATAGAATACTTCATTAATGAGTATATTTATTCATTAAAGAATAAAAATATACAACAAGGGCGTTTAGTCAGTACTTCCCCAGCATTACCAATGAATGATGGGGGTTCTGTCTACACCACAATTTTGCGATTTGATTTCATTGTCGCATACCCTTATGAGGTTGGGCAAACCTCTTAATTTTTATATAAGGAGAATTACTATGGTAGCAAAAACTATCGGAACAGTTGTTTCGTTGGCTTGGGAAACAGAAGCAGGTGTAAGACCTGTTAGTGGTTATCGTAAATGGTGTGATGCTAGAAGTCATCCAGACTTTAATGCTGAGCGTGACCAAGTTGAAACAACAACACTTTGCCAAACAAACAACCACACATACGAAGATGGATTGGTTGACTTTGGAACTCTTGAGTTTGGCTCAAACATGACACAAGATACTTTTGACCTTTTCTTAGGCGAAGATGGATATGTTGCTAAATATGCAGAGATGAACGAACAAGGCTTAGGTCTATGGATTTGTGTTCATGTACAAGGCATAAATCGTGCATACTATATCCCAGTAAAACCACAACCTTTCGGTTTGCCTGAGGGTGAGGCTGGAAGTAACGCTTACGAATTAATGGTTCGTTTCTCAGTTACTGGTGATGCTGGTTGGCATGAAGCACCTATTTATACTGAAGATACTGCTTATACATTCACTGTTAATGGATATGTATCAAACGGAGTAAGCATTAATGTTATTGGCACAAATGGAATAGTTAGAAGTGTTAAGACTACTAGTGCAACAACTAGTATTCAATTGCCTGCTGGCAACTATACTGTACTTGCTAGAAAAGACGGACAAGATGCCCAAGTTCAAGATTTAGAGTTAAACTCTAATGGACAAACTGTAACATTCACTGAATTTACAGAATAAAATGCTACGACGATAGCGATAAAAGAAACCACAACGATGGTACAAGGAGAATAAAATGAAAGTATTAGAAAAACAAGTTACACTAGGCGAAATGGAGTTCAGAGTAGCCACAAATAGGGATATTGCAATCAAGACATTTGAGCAGTTCCCTGATTTAATGGAATACCTAATAACACAAAAGGGCAATCAAAATGCAAATGAGGAAGAATTCTTCATTAATGCCCTTAAAAAGAAAGAATTAAGCAAGTTATTCGATATGGACAACAAGTTAGGCGAGTTGATTGCATATGCATTACCTTTAATGCTTAAAAGTGCAAACGACAATTCAAATGCAGTTGAGATAATCAATTATGCAAAAGAAAATGGTGCTGACGGAGTATTCAATAGTGCGATATTGGAATTTCTAATGCAGGGTTTTACCCAAAGAGAACTTGTAGAGCCAAAAATCAAGTTCTCAATGAAGTAGAAGAGGGGGAACTCGAAGAAGAGAGTGGTCGAGCAGATGATTTTGATTTAGTGGACTATATCAAGGGTGATTTGTTCGACTATGCACTCCTTGTTGGTATGTCGAGTGATGAGTACTGGTTTGGTGACCCGTCACTAATTTATAACTACCAAAATGCCTTTAACAAAAAGCAAGAGTACGACTTGCAGTTGGCTTGGACTTTGGGTGCTTACTTCAAAAGTGCTTTGGGCAGTACACAAGTTTGGACTACCCAGCCGAACAAGAAAACCGATTGGGAGAAGATGCCAAAGTATGTCGAAAACCCAATTCAAAACCATAAGCCGATTAAGAAAGAGCAGTCTGAAGAGAAGAAAAAACTAATCGCAGAAGCAAGGTCAAGACTTTCGGCTTTAGGGCTTTTGGCGAAAAAATAATTTAAGGAGTGTTTGTGTATTATGGCAGAAACAGAGAAAAGAAGTAATACCACCGACAAGTTAGTCATTGATATTAAGGTTAATGTCAAAAAAGGTGCAACCACCCAAATTGCAAATCTAACAAAGTCTTTAACTAAACTTAATGAAGTTGTAAAGAACACTGCTAATATAGAAAAGTATGCGAACGCACTTAAAACTATTGGTAAGGAACTTACTAGGACTACTGCTAATAAGGGCGTTTCACAAGCACAACTAGGAAATAAAAACTATACTGAACAAACAGATGTAAAACTCAATGATACAAAAGCACAAACTGAAGAGGAAGCAAAAAGTCTTCAAAACCAGAAATCGCAACTAGATAATTTAGAGAGTTCGTATGAAGAAGTTGATAAGGCGAAAGCCAAGTTAAGTACTACAACCGAAATACTAAAAGATGGAACTAAAAGAGAAGTAAATGTTTATACTGAATATATAAAAGGACTAAAAAGAACTACAAGAGAAATAAATGGGATGGTTGTATCTCAAAAAACTCAAGCAGTTCAAACAAAAAAGAATACAAATATATTCTCTAAGTTTGTAAGAAGTCTCGGTAGGATTGCGTTATATAGAGCAATTCGTGCTGGGCTGAGTTTGATTGTGAAAACTGCTAAGGAAGGGCTTTCATATTTTGTGCAATATGATGATGCTACCAACAAAGCGATTTCTAATATAGTAAATTCTGGCAATCAAATAAAAGCGACACTCGGTACAACTTTAGGCAATTTGCTTACTAGCCTAGAACCTATAATTACAACATTGTCAGATGCAATGGTGGGATTATTTGAAAATATTAACAAAGCAATGGCTCTTATGCAAGGCGACAAGTCTTATAAAAAGGCAATCAAGAACAACAAAGATTATGCAGATAGTCTGAAAGAAACTAATAATCAATTGTTGAGTTTTGATAAGTTCGAGTCGTTAGGAAAAGCAGAAGATAAACAAGATTATGAAGATGTTGATATAACTAAAGAAGAAGCAGATGCAATTTCGCCACTTACTGAAATATTCACTGAATTAAAAGAGACTTTAGGAGAAATATTTGCAACAATAGAAGATATAATAACTGCAATAAAACCTCTATGGGACGTATTGTCTCCGATTGTAAAAACAATTCTAGTAACTGCATTGGATATTGTACAAAGGCTTTTGCCTACAATAGAAAAAATAATATCAACGATATCTTTATTTATTGCACTAGTATTAGACCTTGTATCTCCACTTATAAATGGTATAATATATGGAATAAAGGGTCTTGTAGATTATATTATGGGTGTTATTGATTTTTTTGTTAGTATAGTCTCCGCAGTAGTAAAATTATTTTATGGTGATTTTGAGGGGCTTTGGCATGATATTGCAAACGGATTTGCTTCAATGATAAATGGTATAGTAAATATGTTTGTTGGATTTGCTAGATTTATTGTGGAATTAATAAATTTTATTATAAAACCTATAGACCGAGTTGTAAAATACTTTGGAGGAAAAGGATTTCAAATTCCAACAGATTGGGCTAACTGGAGAATGAATTGGCAACCTTATGCAGAGGGAGGTATGGTTGAAAAAGGTACACGTTTCATTGCTGGTGAAGCTGGTGCAGAAGTTGTCCATACAAGTGCTAGGGGAACTGGTGTAACAAACATCGAGCAGTTCTCACAGGCGATGTTACAAGCACTTGCGACTTATGGTGTTGCTCGTGGTAGCGATGTAAGTTTCAAGGGCGATGTTTATATAGATAGAACAAAGGCTGGACAGTTGCTTGAGGGTTCAGTTTATGGAGAGGGTGTTCGTGTAGGACACTTCAAGTGAGTATAACGGAAGGAGTGGTCGGAATGGGAGTAAATGTACCAAATTTAGATAGTATAACAATTGCGGGAAATGAGTTCAAGGGAATTGGTTATCAAGGACTTTTGACCGTAAACACAAAAACTTATATTGACAGTCCGTCAAGGTCTAACGATGGTTCAATGCCAAACATTAACGACCACGATACTTTTGTTGTGCCAAGATGCAAAATTAATTTCAAATACTTAAAGATAGAAGATTACCAAAGACTTTGTAGGATATTGAACTCGGCAAATGAATTTCCTGTCAAATACTACGACAAAGAGAGTGGCGAGTTCGTTACTCACATGATGTATGTAGAGCCAGAGGAAATGAAAAAGATATTCAATGTCGGCACTTATGTTTTCGGTGTTCTTGACTATGATGTGTCTTTTATCGGCACACTAAACCAAAGGGAAGCACTTTCGGTTACATATAAAGCAGTTTCAGCAAGTGGGGCTAGTTCGACTCTAGCAGTTGTTACAACACAAAAAACTAAACAAGGTGAAAAACCACTTTACTGGGGCGACTCAACAACGGTGATGACCACTGCTGAGGCAATCGAAAAGGGTGTTACAATTCCTACTGGCAAACAATTGGTGTGGCAACTTGGAAACGAAACCGAAGTGAATGCTAATGGTTGGAAAGTTTACCCAAATAGTAAAGTTAATGTTTTCGAGAATATGGTGCTTTGGGCAACATTTGAATAAGGAGTAATCTATGGCAGATATTAAGGTTGTAATACAATTACAAGATACAGCAGAAGATGAGATTACCGATTTAGGCAGTTCTTCCGAAGTTAACAATGCTTCTATCCAAAAGGCTAATGGCTCTTTCGGTTCTTTATCTACCAAAAGCGATGGAACTAATATGAAGAGTTGGGCGAATGTAATTAAGGATAGCGAAGGAAATGTTGTTTCAAAGGTTGTGAATGGAGAAACGATTTCTCGAGGACTTTTATCCCTTGCTGACGGATATGTTGGTGGTGCGGACACAAAGTTAATCGAGCAGTATGGATACAATGGTTATGTTTTCGGTGCTGTACCAGAGGCCAAACAACTTACGGTTACTATTGAAGTTCGTGGAGAAAACATTGACAGCATTATTATCTATGGCGACAAAAATGCAAATCAGTTTCCGACTAAAGCATATCGAGATGGAAATCCAAACGATATTATTTATAGTGATGATGCAACTTGGGCAATCAAGTTTGACAATGTAGCAAGTTCTCATGCAATTACTTTCTTGGAGTGGAATAGGGCGAATTACAATGCTTGTATCACCTATGTTGCTGAACTCAAAAAAGAATTAACTTTGGATAAATCGTGGATAAAATCGGTGGAGAGTTTATCTCAATCAACAGGTCGACCAAAAGAGATTTATTATGGTGTTACTCCTAGTAGTGGTAGTCTTGAGATAATAGATAGAGATGGAGAGATTAAAGATTATTTGCAAGATGGAATATTATCGGTTTCCAAACTACCAATAGAATTATATGCAAATGGAAAGAAATTACAAAATCACATATCGGAAGATGGGGATTACTCGAATGATAGCATATTGTCAATTAGTATGACCAATGAATTGTCTAGTTGGAACACCATTTATTTTAAAGGTATGTCACTTCAGAGCAATCTATCTTTATATGATATACTAAAAATTGTCTTGAAATCTATAAATATTGAAGAAACCGATATAAATAATATGCTTTTAGGTTATGTTTATGATAATTCTTCAACAAAAACCATTAAAGAACATCTAGAGTCTATTACAATTCCTTATTCTTATTTAAATGAGGGAACTGTAAGAGACACAATACAAAAGATTTGCGATATTGCTCAGCTATCTGTTATACAAGATAGTGAAGGCAAAATTATATTCTCTTCCTTACGACCTACTGGTAGTGGAGAAGAAAGGGTTATCAATATAAAAAAATCAAACATATTTGGAACTCCTACGAAAGATATAATTGTAAAGAACGCCATAGATAAGGTTTCATTAGATTATAATAAAGCTGTTTTCAAAAATGAAAATGTTATATCTTTAAATTTACGATTAAATTCTCAAAATAATAATGCTGAAGAAAACTCAATAAAATATATAAAATATTATACTGATGAATCTCAGAATAATGATGTTATTCCAACAACGAATATTAATGGAATTGCAAATGCTATTACAACCCCAGTAAGGCAAAGTTCTACGACTATGGAAGGCACAATATCTGAGCAATCATTATTTTATTGTGTTGAGAGAGAAATAGATGGTTTTTCTTTCTTAAATAATGGTGTTCTTGAGATTTCTAGAGATTTTAACTACCATAAATCAATTTCTGCTGATGAAAATTTGGTCGGTGAATATTTTAATTCCCAATCAAAAATAAAAAAGCAAGAATCCCTTTCGGAGATAAATGAATATAATAGTGTAAAATCATTTTTAGAAACCTTCTTTGATGTGACCGATAGACCGCCTTATGTTGAAAAAGATTATGAATTAAAGGAAGAATATAGAGGTAAGACACAATATGGAATTGTAAAGTCTACTAATGGAAATAAAATTAAAGTTACATTATTAATGATTCTTCCTTTTAGGTGGTATAGTGTTACTTACGACACTATACAGAATATTTCATTATCTTATGATATTAGTTTAAAATATGATATATTATCAACTGAGTCCTTGACTTATAATTATAATACCTCTACTCAAACTGATAGACTAATCAATTCAAATGAATTAATTCAAAATACTGATATCTGTAGTACAATAGCAGAGAATTTGATATCAGACTATTCTAATGGAATAAAAACAAATAGATTATCGGTATCGTGTGTAGATTACTATTATGTCGATGGTAGTCAAGCAAAGGATTGGGGAAATGGTGAAATTATTCAAATTGGAGAGTTAGTAAAAATAACTGATGACAACACAATTTGGCGAGTAACTGGCAGAAACTTCCGCAAGGTCGGAGTGCCGATGATAGACTTGGAGTTGCAAGAAGTTCGAGTGGTTGACTAAATCACTTGACTTTTTGCTAAAAATATGCATAAATATACATAAAGGAATAAAGGTGAAAATATGGCAGAGTGGAGCAAAAACAAGGTAGACGCAAGTTTAATCAATGGCGGAAAAGAATTTACAACTGACGATGATTTGGCTGTTGCTGAATTGAATGCGATAGTCAACAATTCGTTTTATTCTGCCGATAAAAGCGATGAGGCGAAAAATGTTGCAGACGCATCAAATAAAACCGCTCAAGAGGCTAAAGAAATTGCTCAAGAGGCGAAAGATTATGTTGCTGAAGGTGTTGGAACTTCTGTTACAGTTGGCGGAGTTCCCCAAATATCATGGTCTGCAGATTTCGTCGAAGAAGAAAAAGAGAAAAGCGTTGATAATCCTATAGTTCATAGAAACGAAATTTCAAATCCAAATCTTTTAATAAATGGAAGATTTACGGTAAATCAAAGAGCGATTGATACAAAGACAGTCGATTCTGCACAATATACAGTCGATAGATGGATGTTGTGGTTGGATTCAGGTTCTGCCACTGTATCAACTGCACTATCTGGCATAACAGTTAATAATAGTAGCAATACTTCACGAGTTGTTTTTAGACAATATTTAGAGGACGGAATAATATCCCAACTTAGGGGGCAGAAAATTACTTGTTCTGCAGATGTTGGGGGTACAATTTATTCATTTACAACAACCGTGCCAATCTCTGATGTTTACGCAATAAGAACAATAGGTTCGGTTTCCCTTCCTATAGGCGAACTTAGATTTATTGAAACACCTAGTGCGTATGCTGTAGATATTTATATTAATGCTGGCAGTATTGCTTATATCAACTATATAAAAATGGAAACTGGTGAAAATGTAACGCCTATGAGCATAACGCCTTATGGTGAAGAGTTGGCTAAATGTCAAAGATATTTTATAAGATTGAGTGGTAGTGGGAATTATAGCCAATTTGCTAGTGGATTTATGTATTCGGCATCTAAAGCATTTAATATAGCCCCTCTTCCTGCTAGTCTTAGAACAAAACCGACCATAACTTATTCTGGCAATTTAATTTTACTGTCGGTTGATGGGAATTCGGAATTTACCTCTCTTTCGGTGGACACTCTTAGTTCTAATTTAATAACTCTTACATGTGGTGGAACGTTTACAACTGGAAATTCTTGTTTTTTAGGTTCACGAGCAGATGCTTCTGCATATATAGATTTAGATGCGGAAATATATTAGGAGCGATTATGGATAGTAAAATAAAAGTTTATATTAAGGTTAATGAGTTTAATGAAATTGTAGATATTTTATCGAGTGTGTTTTTGAAAAATAATACAGGCTGGATAATGATTGACGAGGGGTACGGAGACAAGTATGCACATGCTCAAAGTCAGTATTTAGACAATTCTTTGACTGATATGGAAGGGGCGTATATTTATAAGTTTATTAACGGTAATATTATTCAAAAATGAGGAAGTAGTCTATGAAAATAATTAGATTAATAGATGTCGGTTGTGACCGTTACACCATAAAGTCGGACTGCGACTGCTTGGGTAGGCAGTGGGACAATCTTGCCGAGCAGATACAAGTTGTTAAGCCTTCGAGTGAGGAGGGCAACGTCTGCACAATGATAGTGTCTACGGGCGGTGTTGTAATCGACCACATGGATATCAAAGACGAGCCAAAGGACATTACTAACGTTCTTTCTAGGAATGAAATTGTCGAAGTGAGTTTCACGTTCACGAACGAGGGCGGGTATGTCAAGAACTCCGAGATTAAGACGTTCTATTTTGCGGAGGCGAGAAAGCCAGAAGATTACGTTCCAGTTGAGCCAGAGCAGACTGGCAAGATTGACATACTTCTTGGCAATGGTTTTGTGAAAGCGGAGTTGGACGGAAACATTGTAAGGTTTTATAACTCCAATGGCGATAAAATACAACACCTTGACCTTTCTGGCATTGGTGGCAAAATTGATAGCATTTCGGTTAATGGTACTCTGCAAGAAGTTGATGAGAACAAAAATGTAAACTTGAAGATGTCTACGGTTGCAATTACAGGCTCGTATAAAGACTTGAAAGACCAGCCTGCAATTCCAAGTACTAACGGTTTAGCAAGTGAAACTTATGTGAATAACAAGGCAAGTGCAACATTGAGTGCAAGCAAGTCTTATACCGACACAAAGATTTCAAACTTAGTAGGTTCTGCTCCAACCACTCTTGATACTATATCGGAAATTGCAAGTGCTTTAAACAACAATCCTAATGTTGTGACTGCTTTAAACAATGCTATTGCCATAAAGCAGAACTCAACTGATAACACATTAAACACCGCTTCAAAGACAATTGTAGGGGCAATTAACGAGATAAACGACAGACTTGGTTCGGCTGGAACTCAATTGCAAAATATATTGGGGGTATAATGTATGGCAGATAAAGAATTAGAGCAAGGGCTTGAAGAGTTAGAATCTGTCAAGCAAACCTTTAAAAGCAATATAAATGCTAAAGGAGTTTCAACTTCAAATATTGAGTTTAGGGACTACCCAAGTTTGTTAAATCAAATGGAGAAAGTATTGCCTAAACAAATAGTTACAATCTCCCCTACTACTTCAGAGCAATCTGTAATGGCGGATGTTGGATATAAGTTAGAACAGGTTAAAGTAAATGCGGTTACGAGCGATATTGATAGCAATATCCAGTCTAAAAATATAAAGCAAGGCATATCTATTCTTGGGGTGCAAGGGTCTCTTGTTCAGTCTAGTGGAAGTCCAAAATTCGGAGAATTGGTTGAGGGGAAAATTCAGACCATTGAAGAGGCTGATTTATCCGAGGTTGCAATAATTCGAGATGGCGTGTTCGAGGGGTTGACCACTTTAAAAAGCGTAGCAATACCAAGCAATGTAACAACAATCGGAGACAGTGCGTTTAGTGGGTGTATTGGTATAACAGAATTGAGTTTTGCAGAGGGTGTTCAAACAATCGGAGACAGTGCGTTTAGTGGAATAAATACAATAACGCTTACAATTCCTGCTTCGGTTACTGAAATCGGAGCGAGTGCGTTTGCTAATAGTTCATTAACTGAAATAACAATGGCGGGGACTATCCCACCAACAATAGGGGAAAATGCCTTGCCTGATAGCGTGACTGCAATCTATGTTATTTATGGTGCTTATGATGATTATGTATCAAGTTGGATTGCTTATGCAGATAAGATAGTAAGATTGCCTGCAATACCAAGCACAATAACAGTTACGGTCAACAACTATTTGGGCGAATTAGTAAGTGGTGCAAGTGTTACAATCACAGGTAATGGTCAAACATATACTGGTACAACAAATGACAATGGTGTATTTACTCAAGGAGATTTACAGCCTGCAACATATACAATTAGCGTTGCTGATTTAGATGGGTTTAAAACACCTGACACTCAAGACGTTGTGGTTGAAGAAGATACTCAAAATAGCGTAACTATTACATATCTTGAAATGCCTGCATTTGTTGTTGACCCAGTGTTTGCAAATAATAGTCCAGCAGTAATCTCACAAGTAAGTGCTTTAATAAGTTCTAATAATATGACAAGTGCAGAAGTAGAAGCAACATATGGTTGGAAAGTTGGTGATACAACATCATATACTCATTCAGACGGAGAACCTATACAAATAAGAATTACTGATTTTAATCATGACGATAAGTCAGACGGAACTGGTAAAGCGGGAATTAATTTAGAAATGACACATTGTTTGAGAACGTTGTATGCTATTAATAGCAATACTAATATATTATCTTTCTCTGATTCAGATATGAACAAAACTCATCTTCCAAATATTAAGACTTTAATTCCTCAAGAATGGCAAGATGTAATGGTTAAGGTTAATAAAAAATGTGCAATTTATGGTAATCAAAGTAGTGTGAATACTATTAGTACAGATTTGTTCTTAATTAGTGAAACAGAAATGTTTGGAACAACACAAGCAACAGGTTTTAGACCTCTTGCAGAAGGTTCTCAATATGCATATTGGGTAGGGAAATCTGCTACAGATAGAGATAAAAAAGATACTGATGGAGTAATCAGAAGAACTTGGTTTAGAACAATGCTATCTAGCAATTCTAAACAGTATCTTACTGGGCTTCAAGGAAATACATCTGCTTATTATATGAATTATACGGCAGGTGTATCCTACGCTTTCTGTGTGTAATAAACTAAAATCATTTGCCAAAAACGTAAAAATATGATATGGTAATAATAGGAGAGCAATTATATGGAAGAGAAGGATTTAATACCGATTGAGCAAATAAGAACTATGGTAAATAAAGACACAAATTCTAATATTGCTCACAACGAAATTCAAAATGAATATGACAAGGCAAAGCAAGGGTTAGAAAAAAACGACGATTTTAAAAAATTAACCAATGATATTGTCGTAAGAAGTGCTAAGGCGGAATTAACTAAGGATATGCTAGCAATTCTGACCGAAGAACAAAAGAACGAATTGTCCGCTTACATGCTTGAGTGTGAAAAACACAAACTTGAGTACCGTAAAAGAAAAGAGAAAAAAGTCATAATGGAAGAGGTTAGGGCTGAGGTTTCTAACAAGAAGATAGAGGCTTTAAAAAAGAGATACGGGTACTTGTACAAGAAAGATGAGAACGGTGAGCCAATTGGATTTATAGCCAATAAAGCCGTAAACAAATACAAAGAATTTTGTAATTGGTGGGACGGAACGACTGACGGATTTAAGAGACTTGTTAAAGGGTCGCTAAAGGTTCTGTTTTGGTCTGGGGTAATTGCCCTTGTGTGTATAGTAGGTTATCGTGCTTTAAGGTGGGTTGCTGACAATACGCAAAATTTGCCTAATCTTTAATAATAAAGAGACAGTCGAGAGATTGGCGGTTGAATATATAAAGGAGGTAAGTGTATGAGCATAATTGACGTTGAAATTGCAAAAAGACAGGCGATTATACAGAGCAAGGAAGATAAACTTGCACAGGCAATTAAGATGAGAGAAGATGCAGACGTGCTTGAGAAAGAGGCTTTAGAAATAGATGCCGAAGTTCTTATGTCTGAAATTGAAGAACTTGAGACTTATTTGCCAAAACCTGAAGAAGAAACTGAAGATAATGTGGAGGCGTAGGAATGTCTCACGAAAAGAGAACACGTATTAAAGATTTATTTCAGGGGAGTGGGCTGACATTTATCGTTGTGTTCGCTATGGAGATGGTAGAAGAGGGGCTGGAGAACCTAATTGCATTAGGAATATCGACACTTTTCTCTACGGTTCTATTAGTATGTCTCACTCAATTAACTAAACTGGGGCTTAAAAAATTAGTAAAGTTTATTATGCCCTTTGTCAAAAAATTAATTTATAAGGAAGGAAAAGACAAGATGGAGTTATTGAAAAAGTACTGGACTAAAGTTTGGGGAAACAAAATAACTGGTACATCAGTGGGTCTAGGATTTGCTGGTATATCATACTTCCAAACACTAATTCCTTTTGCTCACCAATGCTGGTGGATTGCTTTAATAGTATTTGTTGTATTCTATAATTTAGGCATATTCTTTGGTGGCGAAACTCTTAATCAAATTCAAGAGAGATTGGCTAACGCTGTGCTAACTAAAGAGCAAAACTCTATTATGAAAGAAGCAAAGAAAAAACTTGCTCAACAAATGAAAGAAGCAACTCAAAGCGAGGCTGAAAAACAAAAAGCGGAAGCAGAGGCTAAGGCTAAGGCTGAAAGAGATGCAAAAGTTAATCAAGCAATTAGTCAACTTAAAGCAGAGCAGTCTAAAAAATAAGGAAACTTAATATGAAAAGCAGGGAAGTTGTTGCAGGGAAACCTAACAATACATACTAAAGATAATTTTTTTGTGTGTGTTATGTCTTGTCAACAACTTTTTTATAAGGGAAATTTATGAATAAGAAAATATCGAAAACATTGTTAGTATTATTTATCATATATGCTATTGCATTTTATATTTTAAAGTATGCTTTTCCAGAGATATTTATAGAAATGTTAATATCTCCAACAGTAATGAAGTTTGCAAACTTTGTAGATAGTTGGATTGGGTATCAGCATATTTTCAAACTTTGCACTACAATATTGACATTATACTTGTTTGTGTGTTCTTCTTGTGGAAGATTTAAGTTTAAATGGTATGAGTTGTTATATATATTGATTGGTTCAATATTATGTAGATGTTGCATAGAATTTGCACCAGACTTTTACACTCATACTTCAATTAGTATAATGTTCCTTTTGGCTTATCTATGTAAAGGAAGATTGTCCTATAGTGTATCATCATTTATAATACATGGATATTTATCACAATTAACATTTAAAATAAAAGGTTTTGAAACCATAATATTGCACTATAATTTAGTGAATGGTTTAATGTTGTCTTTAGAAGTGTATATGTGGTTAATTGTATTGGCTTTGTTTTTTAGTTTAAAGGAGAGTAAAAATGGCTGATTTAGCACCCCCATATCTTAACGAAAAAGAGGTTAAGAAATATGAGAAAGAAGTTTTTTATGCAGAGAAAAAAGAATTGAAGGCTAAAAAGAATTATGAATTCAGGCAAGAATATACCAAATTATGCAGGGAAAAACTTGAAAAAGCAAAGAAAAAACACAAAGAAGAAAATTAATTGGCTTGAGTTTAAGGCTCAACTGCTATATAATACGAGAGATTTTATTAGATTGCTCCCATATCATTGTTTGGTTATGGGTAGTGTCTTTATAATCTCTTTTATTTTTGGCAAATGGATTGAAGCGATTTTGTTTCTTGTAGCCTTCTTTTCTTTGAGATACAAGTTTCCCACTACTTATCATAGCAAAAGTATCGTTATATGTATGGTCTTGACAAACTCAATATTTGCTTTTTCAATAATGATTTGTCCACCAATACAAATGTATCTATTTGCGTCTGTACTATTTGCCTACATTGATTGCTTATTGCTGTGGTTGATACAAGATAGGATTGAATGTAAAAAGTTGGTCAAGAAACTCCAAAGCAAAACTATTTGGGAGATGACCGAGAATGAACTTGTAGACTATTGTTACGCCAAAGGCATTCGTGGAGATATGCTTGAATTTGTGGTAATGGTTCTCATACACCAAATGAAATATGAAGAGATTGGTGATAAATTAGGCTATGCAGTGCCTACACTCAAAGATTGGTCTAAAATTTGTAAACAAAAACTAAATATAAAGTCGTGGAAAAATTAAATACATACTTTTGACATACCTAAAAACTAGCAGGTATGTCTTTTTTTGTGCTATAAAAAGGGTGTCTAAGGAGAGAGGGAAGTTCGTTTCCCTGCATCTTCCCTTTCGACTGTGACTAATCTATTTGAAGGGAGAAATGATTATGTTTAAAGATAACGAGCGACTTGAAGTCCTTGAGAAAATTGACAAGAAACTTTCGCAGATAATTGCGATACTGAACAGAGAACGAATTAATGCCAAGAAAGGAGATAAGAAAGATGTATAACACGAACTCCTACATGGGCAATATGCAATATAACACACAGCCTTATGCTTCTTATGGCTATAACGGCTATGGCTATCAATCGCCAGTAGTACAACCACAAGTGCAAAAACCAGTGCAACCACAGGACTTTCCTTTCTCGGTTGTTCGTTTCGGTACGCTTGATGAAGCCAAAGGACACATCGTGCCACCGTCAAAGGCAATCATGTTTATTAAGAGCGACTTTTCGGAGTTATATGTGAAGAGTGCAGATGCAATGGGAAATCCTGCCCTAGAAACCTTTAAATGCTCTAGGATATATGAAAACCTTAGTATACCCGTTACACCAGTCCTAGACCCCGAAATCTTCGCCAAAAAGGAAGAATTAAAAGACTTTGTAACTACTGAAGATATAAAAGGGCTTTCAACCAAAAAAGAAATGGAAGATGTTAGTGAAAAACTAAACTCCATTGAGAACGATATAAAGAAATTAAATCGACTAACTGAACTTATTGGAGGTAAGAACAATGGAAAGTAAGGACAAAGAATTTAAGCCAAATGATTTAGCCAGTGGTTTTGCAAATTATAAATCTGATGAAACATCTTGGATAATCGGATTGGCATTGATTTCCGCATTATTTTCTGACAAGGGCTTTGGGTATAAGGGATTAGATAAAAATACCGAACTTGAGGCAAGATTATCTAAACTTGAAACAAAAACTGACTTGCTTGAAAAAATAATATTAAAGTAGGTGACTTATGGAAGAAATAGTAGAAGAAAAGAAAGAAGATAAGCCAACTCCGTTCCTAAAAAGAGTGAAAGACCTTGAAAAGAAAGTAGAGAGAATTGAGAGTAAGTTGAATGTCATTCTTTCGGCTCTAAAAACTAGGGGGTAATTATGAATAATCAAATGAATGCACAGGAATTAAATCAAAGAATTGAGATGATACTTAATATGGCAAATAATGGTGGCAATCCTCAGGCGATAATGCAACAGATGATGTCTAGGGGATTTAATTCACAAACTTCTCAGTTTAATACTGCGATGACGCAAATGAAAAATATGGCTGGTGGTCGTTCTATGCCCGAGTTTTATATACAAGTGCTTAGGCAAAATGGATTGACCGAACAAAATGCTGAAGGGCTTGCAAGGCTTCTAGGCATTAAATAATTTTTTTGGTATCTCCAACCGAGATTTGATGTCGACTAAAATTGAAGTTGTTGATATAAATAAATTTAAAATGGAGGATACTATTATGTATCAAGATGATAACTTTGCAACTGGATATGCTGTTGGCAGAGATTCTGCAAATGGTTGTTATGGCAACAATGGTCTATTTGGTAACTCTGGATGGGAGGGAATTATAGGCTTAATTGTTGTTGCTGGTTTATTCGGTGGTGGCTTTGGTAATGGTGGACTATTCGGAAATCGTGGTGGTTCTCCTGCAACTCAAGCAGACCTTTCAGCAGGTTTCGCAAACAGCGAAATTATGAGCGACCTTAATGACATCATTCTAGGTCAAGCATCAATGCAAAACTTTATCAATCAAGGTTTTGCTGGATTAAATAGCACAATTAACACTGGTTTTGCTGGTGTAAATAATGCAGTTTGCACACTTGGATACCAAAATCAAGCAGGTTTCAATGCTTTGGCTACTCAAATAGCACAATGTTGTTGCGATACTCGTTCTGCAATCGCTGATGTGAAGTATGCAAACGAGAGAAATACTTGCGACATTATAAGAGCAGGTCAAGACAATACAAGAGCAATCTTAGATTACTTAACTACTGAGAAAATTTCTAGCCTACAGGCAGAAAACTCAGGACTAAAAGCACAAATCTCAAATGAACACCAAAGTAAATATCTAATAGATGTTTTGGGTCCAAAATGTCCGCAACCTGCATATGTTGTACAGCCTGCACAACCAGTAACATTCCCAACAAACTGCTGTGGAAATGTTGCTTATGCTAACTATGGGTACAACAATGGCTGTGGAGCAAGTGTACTATAAGACCGATAATATCGGCAAAATATAGGATTAATTATCCTGAATACTTCAAAAAGGCACAGGATAATACTTGTGCCTTAATTTTATTTTAAAGGAGAAAGTTATGGAAAAAACTTTATTATTAGGAACAAAAAATGTTGGCACACAAACAGTGTTGGCTGACGGGACAATCAATATCGGTAATGTTTACAGAAGATTTTGTAAAGCCAATAGTTGTGGAACTCCAGCATTTAGTGTAACTTCAAATGGTATTACATTAAACCATGCAGGTATTTACCATGTTACAGCAACTCTTGTTGGTACTGGTGAAACTGCTGGTTTGGTTAGTGTTCAACTTGCTGAAAATGGCGATTTGATTACTGGTGCAATTTCTAGCGAAACAATCACAACTGCAACTACCGAGTTCAGAACTTTCGTTATCGACTACTACATTAAGGTTGATAAAGACTGTGTTCTTGGCTACCCAACAACTGATGCTAAAACCATTTCTTTGGTTAATGTTAGCGAAGATATTGACGCTACTTTCACAAGTGTTGTGTTGAATGTAACAAAGGAGGTATAGTATTATGCCTAGAAATAGAATGATGGATATGTTAATGGCTAGAGATGGTCGAAGAATGAGAAGAATGCGTGATAGAGGTATGGGCTATGGACATTATGGAGTTCGTGGTGGGGAACATTATCCAATGGATGGTAATTACTCAAATTCGCAGTATGCCGATGAGAGAAGTGGCAGAGGTTCTGAATCAAGCAGACAATCTGATATGGGCTATGACTATGCTGATATGAGAGGTCGCAGAAGAAATGCGAGAGGTCAGTATATGGCAGATAGAGGGTACGAACACGAAATGATGGACGGACACTATGGTGCTGAAGGCAAAACCTATTACCCAATTGAAGCAATGGGCAGATTTAACGGCTACTGGGGAATGCCTGAAGAAGATTATGGTCGCTACGATATGAGAGGTCGTGGTGGTCGTAGAGATTACGGATACTATGGCGAGGACTATGGCGACTACGGTGAAACTCTAACCAAAGAGGAACTTGAGCATTGGAACAAGAAAATGCTGAAGGAAGTTGACGACAAATACAAACATTACTTCACCAAAGAAAACATTGCACAAAAGGCTCGTGCATTAGGTGTGCAAATGGAAGGCTTCAATGAAGATGAACTTCTAACAAGCACTATCATGGAATACACTGACTACTGCGATGTTCTTAAACCTTATATTGGCGAAAATATGGATGTATATATGAAGATGGGCAAGGCTTTCCTTCTTGATAAAGATTCTGCTGTTAAAGGTGGAAAGAAATTAGCATTGTATCACGATGAAGTTGTTATGTCAGAAGAGGACGATTAATGGCAAGGTGGATATACCACAATTCTAACCCGAATCACGAGCATATAAGCGATTGTGTTAGCCGAGCAATTACAACTGCTACTGGCTTGAGTTATCCACAAATTAGAAAGAAACTACACCACACCTCAAGGCTTTTTACTTGCGACAAACTCACGAGAGATTGCTACTCGAACCTTTTAGACAAGGTCTTTGAGTTTCCACGAGTTGAGTGTCGTGGACTGAATGTGGGCGAGTTCGCTGACTTGCACCCTTACGGAACTTTCATTTTGCGAGTTCCAAACCACGCAACCGTTGTGATTGACGGAAATTGCTACGATATATTCGATTGCTTGGATTACGAATGCGATTTGGCGTGGCAAGTAAATTAATGCTTGACAATCCGATTTAGTTATGATAATATAACTATTGTAAACGGAGGACTTTTATGAGAAACTTAATTTACAATTTAAAACGAGATAATATGTGTCTGTGGTCTAGTTAGCAGTGAACTATTAGGATATATCGAATAGTTCCGTAAAACTAACATTTTAATGAAAAAAGATATTTGCAGAACTATTTGAGTTTTTGAGAGTGGCTATTTTAGTCGCTCTCTTTTTATTGGCAAGAAAAAAGGCAATGAGTTAATCATTGTCTTTTTGTGCATTTTCTATTCTTTGTTTTGCGATATTGAAACAATTGATATCGAGTTC
>JAEIGA010000614.1_pt1 | contig 52835 bp, 54 predicted proteins | sample 9270691 | NCBI WGS metagenome assembly JAEIGA01 (sample SAMN17057246, study PRJNA624740) | gut metagenome | biome: biome; isolation source: fecal sample | host: Bos grunniens | place: China: Xizang | collected 2019 | reverse complement strand
CTTTGAAAATTTTGTCAATTATTTGCGTGTTTGGGTCAATCCCAAACACGCAAATAAATCGTTCAAGCATTATTCCTAAAACGACTGATGACATTAAAGTTGTTCTCACACATAGGTGTTATGAAAGTTTCCTTGAAAAAGAATGCGTCTACCACTACTGTTTTTGATAAGCTCTGTATCTTATAATAGCTTGACATAGGTCTGTTTACACTACCGGAACCCTTACTAAAAACAGGATTTTATTCTGTTAAACAACTGAACGATACTTTTAGAAGTTGGTAAATTTGTATTATTAGCTTCCTCTTTTTTCGAAAAATCTTCCCCTCTTTTTAAATAAAATTTAGTAAAAGTTTTAGATGTGATTCCCCATTTAAGAACAAACATATTTCTTCCTTTATTTTTTCGAACTCTTTTGGTTGATTTACATCCAAAATGATAAACTAAACTATCTCCAATTCCAATAAAACACCTAACCCCTAAATCATAGATTTTTTTTGATAGATCCGGATCTGAATACATACCTGGGTGAAATTCAACACTCATACCTCCTACCAAATCCCAACAATCTAAAGGAAGGAGAACAGGAGGCCATGTACTGCCTTTCCAATCCTCTCGATTTAATTTAGAATATTCATTTAATAATTCTTTCTTTTTAAATGTTTCTATGCTGTCCCCATAATCTTTTACGACAACACATGGATTATTTCCTGATGGTTCTATCAAAGTAGAAGATAGCATAAAATAATTATTCTCTGCACTATTCGATCTTTTGATGTATTCTATTTTGTTCAGTATTGCTTTATCCCAATTAGGCAAAAAATACATATCATCGTTGGCATAAACAACATAGTCTGAGTTGATTAAACTTCTACACGCATTTAATGCATAACAAATCCCTATGTTGTTCTTGGCATATATGTAATCGTAATTGGTTTCATTTTCAACCCACTCTTTGGTCCCATCTAAACCTTCATTGATACATATAATTATTTGATGTTGATATGAAGAATGATTCTGAATACTTTCCAAACATAATTTTAGGTAAGAAATATTATTCCAAGTTGGTATTATGATAGTAAAACAACTATCTATTTCTGATTCGAAACGTTTATGTTTTTCAAAATTAATCATTTTTTTTATAGCTATTTTGATGTAAAAGTATGAATTAATATACGAACTTGCAAACATAAAAAAATTTAATAGTAGCAACTGGAGTAAATATTTGAATTTCAATTAATTTATGCCTAAACAATTTGGTCAACTGGTAAATCATTCGCAACTTAAAGAATTAGAATTCAAACAATTATAAATATCGTCTACTCCGTCTTCTCAATATGGAGAGGACGGAGTAAAAAACTCTCTGACAAAGCAATGGGTGTAGCAGAACTAATGAGATTTATCTCAAAAATTTACCAAATTACTACATTTTTTATCTCAAAAATAAGATATTTTCATCTTTCAAATCAAAGATAAAGAACTGACATACAATATATATATAGATTTCCCCGACTTAAAATGAATCGGGTAAGGGGGGGGATATGGATTATGTGATTTTTAAATGAAACAACCTTGCTACTTCAAAAATGTAAACTCTTTCTTGTAATTCTCTTTGGCCTTCACTTTTATCTCTCCTTTCTCTTCTGAAATGAAAAGTTCCACTCCGCTAATCCAATTCGGAAATAGGATTTTCAGGCAAAGGATTCCATTTTTTATTCCATAGGATGACGATACAAGAAAACGCCTCGAAATACCAGAAAATCTACCTAACGCATTAATGCTATAGGGCGGACATACATGGGTTGTATCACTCCCCCACTTCCCATTTGATGCATGGAATATCATCAGTTCACCCATGGCAGTCTCAATCGCAATTTTCAACTGAGCTCCACAACTCGTCAGACGAATACTTTTCCATCCTAAAGAATTTTGATTCAAGAAAATATCCTTATCCAATAGTTTCCTATGCTTAGAAAGCGACGATTTCCCCTCTGCAACAGGAAGAGAATAGCGAGCATTTAGTAACTTCGGATATGAATCACTCTCTCGCAATGGTTTATCGGAAACTTTGTGTAACAGCCAATCATTTAGTATTTTTCTTTCAAGAATGCCATTTCCTCTGTTACATTGTGTAATGGCAATAACCATATCCTCTTTGGGAGCAACTATGATATACTGCCCCAAAGCTCCATCGGCACGAAAAGCACCTTCTATATCATCATGTTTCCAAATTTGATACCCATAAAGTCGAGATTTATCAGCCTTTTGCTGAACAGACATCATCTCTCTCACCCATTGTTCCGACAAAAGTTGTTCACCATTCCAACTGCCTTTATTAAGAAGCAACTGACCAAATTTAGCCATCGAGAGAGTGCTCATACGCAAGCCCCAACCTCCTGTACAATACCCTTCCGGACTTAACTCCCACTCCGCATCAAAAATTCCTATTTTAGTAAAAATCATTCGATTGAGATAATTAAGAATAGTCTCTCCTGTAACCTTTTGCACAATAACAGAAAGAAGATAAGAGACCATTGAATCATATTTAAACTGAGTTCCCGGCCTGGTTATCAACCTCTTTAACAAAAGATTTTTTACCCAATCACGTTTCACATTTCGCAAATTCCAATCCGGTTCAAAGCCGGAAGACATTATCAACAAATCCCGAATAGTCATATCAGCCCAATCCGAAGAAATCGTATCCGGCAAAAACTCAGGTAAGAAAAGTACCACACGGTCATTCAATCTCAATCGGTTCTCGTCTATAGCCAATCCAACAGCCGCAGCAACAAACGTTTTAGAAACAGAATAAAGCGTATGAGAATAAGTACGATTAAATGGTTCAGGAAAAAGCTCAGCCACTACCTTGCCATGTCTCATTACGACAACACCATGCACTTCAGCATGCTTAATTCTCATAAGAGAATCAAAGCAAAATTGAATATTTTCAGAAGCAATACCTTGCGACTCAGGAGAAGCATAATCTTGCGATGACACAACAGAAGGAGAAACAAGCAAGAAAAATAGAAAAGAGAAGAAAAAGGAAGAGAAAAACTTCATAAAAGAATAAGAATAATAGGTCAAAAATTGTTTTCAACAAAAGATAATCATAATAATCAAAAAAGCCGATTCCATCCAGAACCGGCTTTTTTTGAATATAATAGAAGAATTAATCTTCAGATTTCTCCTCAGTTGCTGTAGCCTCAGCAGTTTCAGCAGCCGGAGCAGCCTCAGTTTTCTTCTTAGAAGAACGACGAGTTCTAGTTGCCTTTTTAGGAGCAGCCTCTTTCTTCAAGTTCTCATTGTAATCTACCAATTCGATGAAGCAAGTTTCAGCAGCATCATTCAAACGGAAACCAGTCTTGATAATACGAGTGTAACCACCAGGACGGTTAGCGATTTTTTGAGAAATCTCTCTAAACAACTCAGTCACAGCCTCTTTATTTTGCAAATAACTAAACACAATACGACGAGAATTAGTAGAATCGTCCTTTGCTCTAGTCAAAAGAGGTTCAATATACACTCTCAAAGCCTTAGCCTTAGCAGTAGTAGTATTGATTCTCTTATGCATAATCAAAGAGATAGCCATATTTGCAAGCATCGCATCCCTGTGAGCTTTCTTTCTTCCTAAGTGGTTGAATTTTTTATTATGTCTCATTTTAATTATTCTTTATCTAATTTATACTTAGAAATATCCATACCAAATGAAAGATTCAAATTATCCAACAATTGGTCTAACTCTGTCAAAGACTTCTTTCCGAAGTTTCTAAACTTGAGCAGGTCATTTTTATTAAACACTACCAATTCACCCAAAGTTTCAACATCAGCAGCCTTCAAGCAGTTAAGTGCACGAACAGAAAGATCCATATCAACCAACTTAGTTTTAAGCAACTGACGCATATGAAGAACCTCTTCATCAAACTCTTCATTTACACCATCCTCAGAAGAATCAAGAGTAATCTTTTCGTCAGAGAACAACATAAAATGATAGATTAAGATTTTAGCGGCCTCTTTCAACGCATCCTTAGGATGAATAGAGCCATCCGTCTGAATTTCGATAACTAACTTTTCGTAATCCGTTTTTTGCTCTACACGATAATTTTCTACCGCATATTTCACGTTACGGATTGGAGTATAGATAGAATCGATAGCGATAACACCAATTTCAGAATTAGGGATCTTATTTTCATCTGCAGGAACATAACCACGTCCCTTACCGATATTAAGTTCAATAGAGAAACTAGCACCGGTAGCCAAGCGACAAATAACAAAATCAGGATTAAGGACATCAAATCCGGTCAAAGATTTTGCGATATCACCCGCCTTAAAGACGTCAGTTCCAGAAACATTGATTGTAACCTTTTCTGTTTCGATTTCGTCAACCTTTTGTTTAAAACGAACTTGTTTCAAATTAAGAATTACGTTCGTTACATCCTCGATAACTCCAGGAATAACAGAAAACTCGTGATCAACGCCATCGATTTTGATGGAAGTGATTGCAAATCCTTCCAACGAAGAAAGCAATATGCGCCTTAAAGCATTACCAACAGTAATACCATAACCTGGCTCAAGCGGACGAAATTCAAACTTACCATAGAAGTTATCCGCTTCTAACATTATTACTTTATCAGGTTTTTGAAATGCTAATATTGCCATGAATCAGTTATTATTTAGAGTAAAGTTCGACGATCAATTGTTCTTTAATATTTTCAGGAATATCTGCTCTCTCTGGGATATGCAAATACTTTCCAGACATAGAAGATCCGTCCCACTCTAACCAAGCATACTTACTATGGTTAAAACCAGACAAAGCACCCTCAATAACCTCTAAAGATTTAGATCTTTCACGAACTCCAACAATTTGACCTGGTTTCAAAGAGTATGAAGGGATATTTACTACATCACCATCCACAACGATGTGACAGTGAGAAACCAACTGACGCGCAGCTGCACGAGTTGGAGCAATACCCAAACGATACACTACATTATCAAGACGAGACTCTAACAATTGCAAAAGAACCTCACCGGTAATACCCTTTGTTGCAGAAGCTTTCTCAAACAAGTTACGGAATTGTCTTTCCAATACACCATAAGTATATTTAGCTTTTTGCTTCTCAGCCAACTGCATACCATACTCAGATGTTTTCTTTCTTCTGTTTACTCCATGTTGACCTGGAGGAAAATTTCTTTTTGCTAAGATCTTGTCAGGACCGAAAATCGGTTCTCCGAAACGACGAGCAATCTTAGTTTTTGGACCTATGTATCTAGCCATTTTTTAATTGTTTAATTCCAAACCTTGAACCGTGCAGCCGCGATTGCAGAGAGGATTAAAATGCAACCTTTCACCGTGCGAGATTCGAAAGTTGTTTGTAAAATAAAATTATACTCTACGTTTTTTAGGTGGTCGACAACCATTATGAGGAAGTGGTGTAACGTCGATAATCTCCATGATCTCAATTCCTGCACCATGTACAGTTCTAATTGCAGACTCACGTCCATTACCCGGACCCTTAACATAAGCTTTCACCTTTCTCAAACCTAAATCATAAGCAATTTTAGCACAATCTTGTGCTGCCATTTGAGCTGCATACGGAGTATTCTTTTTAGAACCTCTGAAGCCCATTTTACCTGCTGAAGACCAAGAAATAACTTGTCCCTCTGAGTTTGCTAATGACACGATGATGTTGTTGAAAGATGAATGAACATGCAACTGTCCAATCGCGTCTACTTTTACAACCCTTTTTTTGGTTGCTACTGCTTTCTTTGCCATATCTTTATTTTAAATTAATAGCGTTACTAACTATTACTTAGTTGCTTTTTTCTTGTTTGCAACAGTTTTCTTCTTACCTTTACGAGTACGTGCATTGTTCTTCGTACTTTGTCCACGCAATGGCAAACCAATACGATGACGGATTCCTCTATAACATCCAATATCCATTAATCGCTTAATGTTCAATTGAACCTCTGAGCGAAGGTCTCCCTCCACTTTGAAGTTAGCTCCGATGATCTCACGAATTTTCGCAGCTTGATCATCCGTCCAATCCTTAACTTTGATGTCTTTATCAACACCTGCTTCAGCTAAGATTTTATTAGCACTACTGCGACCTATACCATAAATATAGGTCAAACCGATTTCTCCTCTTTTATTTTGAGGCAAATCTACACCGACAATTCTTATAGCCATAAACTAATTTTTTGCAAAAATAATAAATTATCCTTGACGTTGTTTATACTTAGGATTTTTCTTGTTAATTACATATAAACGCCCCTTTCTTCTGACAATTTTACAATCATCTGTGCGTTTTTTCAATGAAGCTCTAACTTTCATAATATTTATCAATTATTTTATTTATATCTAAAAGCTATTCTCCCTTTTGATAAATCATAAGGAGACATCTCTACCCTTACCTTATCTCCCGGTAATATTTTGATATAATGCATTCTCATTTTACCGGAAATATGAGCAGTGATCTCATGTCCATTTTCTAACTCTACTCGGAACATCGCATTTGATAATGCCTCTAAAATAGTTCCATCTTGTTCGATAGCTGCTTGTTTTGCCATATAATCACTATATTGATTTACTACCTAAAAATTGTTCGATATATTCAAATGACGATAATATATCAGCTTCTCCTCTTCTGATTGCCACGGTATGTTCATAATGAGCAGATATTGATTTATCAGCGGTATAAACACCCCAATGATCATCTGCCAAATAAACCTCTTTTGCTCCAAAATTAATCATCGGTTCAATCGCTATTACCATCCCTGTTTTTAGGACTTTACCATAACTTGCCTTCCCATAATTAGGTACAGCAGGTTCTTCGTGTAAATTACGACCAATACCATGACCAACCATTTCGCGAACAACAGAATAGCCCGCTTTTTCACAATAAGTCTGAATTGCGTTGCCAATATCTCCAACTCTCTTTCCCTCAACAGCCTGTTCAATTCCTTTCATCAAGGACTCTTTAACTATTTTAAGGAATTTAAGGGTTTCAGGTGCGACCTCACCACAACAAAAGGTGTAGCAAGAATCGCCATGAAAACCATTTTTTTTGACTCCACAATCGACCGAAACAATATCACCTTCTTTTAACTTATAATCATTTGGTATACCATGTACAACCAAATCATTAACAGAAATACATAAGGTATTCGGAAAACCATTATATCCTAAGAAACTAGGCTCAGCATCATTTGCCAAAATAAATTCATGAGCAACCTTATCCAAGTCTAAGAGAGACACTCCCGGCTTAATTGCTTTCGCAACCTCTGCCAAAGTTTTTCCAACCAACAAATTGGAAATTCGCATCAACTCAATTTCTTCGTCTGTCTTAAGATATATCATTGTTCAATTAATATGCAGATAAACCTGAACGTCCTTTAATTGGTCCTGATTCCATTAATCCATCATAGTGATGCATCAACAAATGACTCTCAACTTGTTGTAGAGTATCCAACACAACACCCACCATAATCAAAAGAGATGTCCCTCCAAAGAATTGAGAGAATTGTTGCGTAACTCCAAATAGGCTGATGATTGCAGGCAATACTGCAATAATAGCCAAGAAGATAGAGCCCGGTAACGTAATACGAGACATAATTGTATCTATAAACTCAGCAGTCTCTGCTCCTGGTTTTACATTTGAAATAAAACCATTATTACGTTTTAAATCATCCGAAATTCTTTTTGGATCAACAATGATTGCAGTATATAAATAGGTAAACAATATAATCAAGATTGCAAATACCAAGTTATACCAAAAACCATTGATATTACCAAAAATATTGTAGTAAGAAGTATTTCCATCTGAAGTAAAGAACGGAAGTAATGCCAACGGAATAAACATAATTGCTTGCGCAAAGATGATAGGCATAACTCCAGCCACATTCACTTTCAAAGGAATATAATTTCTTGCTCCTAACGCAGGTGTCATACGTCCTTTCTCCAATCTAGCGTATTGTACAGGAACCTTTCTTACTCCTTGCACTAACATAATTGCTGCAGCTGCAACCAATAAGAAACCAACGATTTCAAGGATGAACTTAATCAAACCTCCTCCATCTTGGTTTGTTAAACAGTATGCGAACTCTTGAGCAACTGCACTTGGGAAACGAGCAATAATACCTACTAAGATGATAAATGAAATACCATTACCAATACCTTTATCAGTAATACGCTCTCCTAACCACATCACAAACATACTTCCTGCACAAAGCATAATCGTAGAAGAAACAACAAACCAAATCCCCTCAGGAAGAGCAGCTCCTACCTCTCTCAACTGAACAGACAAGTTAACCAAATAAGAAGGACCTTGAATCAATAAGATTGCAACGGTCAAATATCTGGTATATTGTTGAATTCTCTTACGCCCACTCTCCTCTTTTTGCATTTTTTGGAATGTAGGTACTGCAATCGAAAGCAATTGAATTACAATGGATGCAGAGATATAAGGCATAATTCCCAATGCAAAAATAGACGCATTAGAGAACGCACCTCCGGAGAACATATCCAACAAAGCCATGATACCACCGCTTGTCTGCTCACCTAGAGCAGACAAAGCAGTTGGATCAATTCCCGGTAAAACGACAAATGAACCAAAACGATATATCAAAACAAATAAAATCGTAATCAAGATACGAGTTCTTAAATCCTCGATCTTACAGATATTTTTAATTGTATTGATTAGTTTTTTCATTTTTCCAAGATTACAACTGAACCACCTTGAGCTTCAATTGCAGCTTTAGCAGATGCAGAAAAAGCGTGAGCAGAAACAGTTAATTTAGAAGTCAAAGTTCCATTTCCTAAAATCTTAATCAAAGAATTAGAAACAGAATAACCAACTTCGCTTAATACATTCAAATCAATAACATCAACTTTCTTAGAATCAGCGATAGCTTGCAATACATCAATATTGATAGCTTTGTATTCTACTCTGTTGATATTTTTAAAGCCATACTTAGGCAAACGACGTTGCAACGGCATTTGACCTCCCTCGAAACCAATCTTTCTTGAGTAACCAGAACGTGACTTTGCACCTTTATGACCTCTTGTAGAAGTTCCGCCTAAACCAGATCCGGGACCACGACCAATTCTCTTACGAGATTTTGTTGAACCTGCTGCGGGTTTTAAATTACTTAGATTCATTTTACTAAAAATTTACTGTTTTAAAACTACTTTTCAACACTCACCAAGTGTTTAACAACTTCAACCATCCCTAAAATAGCAGGAGTATCTTCGTGTTCAACAACAGAGTTAATCTTCTTAAGTCCCAAAGCTTCTAATGTAGCTTTTTGATTTTTAGGACAACCAATTTTACTTCTAACTTGTTTAATTTTAATTGTAGCCATACTTTCAAAAATTAACCTTTAAACACTTTTTCCATTGAAACACCACGATTTTGAGCTACAGTATAAGCATCTCTCAATTCAGACAATGCTAAAATTGTAGCCTTAACTAAGTTATGCGGATTTGAAGAACCCTTAGACTTAGCCAAAACGTCTGTAATTCCAACACTCTCCAAAACAGCACGCATCGCACCTCCGGCTTTTACTCCGGTACCATGAGATGCAGGTCTAAGCAATACATCTGCACCACCAAATTTAGCTGCTTGCTCATGAGGAATAGTTCCTTTCAATACAGGAACTTTTACCAAATTTTTCTTTGCAGCTTCTACACCTTTGGCGATTGCAGCTGTAACCTCACCGGCTTTACCTAATCCCCATCCTACGATGCCATCTTCATTTCCTACAACGACGATTGCTGCAAAACTAAAGGTACGACCACCTTTCGTTACTTTTGTAACACGATTAATGGCAACCAATCTATCTTTTAACTCCAAATCATTAGTTGATTTAACTTTATTATTATTTCCTGCCATAACCATTAAAATTTAAGTCCACCTTTACGAGCTGCATCAGCCAATTCTTTAACTCTACCGTGATACAAGTATCCATTACGGTCAAATACTACTTCTGTAATTCCTGCCTCTTGAGCTTTTTTTGCAACCAATTCACCAACTTTAGCAGCTTGTTCCTTTTTTGCAACTTTCTCTGTCATTCCAAGAGAGGATGCAGAAGCCAATGTTACTCCGGTTAAATCATCAATCAATTGAACATAAATCTGTTTATTGCTTCTGAATACCGTCATACGAGGGCGAGAAGCCGAGCCAGAAATTTTAGCTCTAATACCTCTCTTTATTTTTAATCTTCTTTCAATTTTTGAAGTCATAATAAATCTATTTAGAATAATTATTTAGCTCCAGCTGACTTACCAGCCTTACGACGAATTTGTTCGCCAACAAACTTAACACCTTTACCCTTATAAGGCTCTGGCTTACGGAAAGAACGAATCTTTGCACAAACCTGACCCAACAATTGTTTATCACAACTTTCAAGAATAACCAAAGGGTTTTGATTTCTTTCACTCTTAGTTTCAATCTTTATTTCCTTTGGCAATTGCAAGAAGATATTATGGGTGTAACCCAAAGCAAACTCAAGAACTTGACCTTGGCTTGATACACGATAACCGACACCCACCAACTCTAATTCTTTTTTGTAACCTTCAGACACACCAACTACCATATTATTGATCAAAGCGCGATACAATCCATGCATCGAACGGTGTTGAGGTTGATCAGATGGTCTTGTAAAAGAAACTGTTCCATCTTTAATCTCCATCGCAATCTCAGGGTTAACATACTGAGAAAGTTCTCCCTTAGGACCTTTTACAGTTACTACATTATCATTCATAGAAACTGAAACTCCTGCCGGAATATTAATTGGTAATTTTCCTATTCTAGACATTTTTCAATTCCTCCTTTATTAGTAAATGTAACATAAAACCTCTCCACCCACTTTCAATTCGCGAGCTTCTTTGTCTGTCATAACTCCCTTTGATGTGGATACTATTGCAATACCCAAACCATTCAATACGCGAGGCATATCTTTATAACCTACGTACTTACGCATACCTGGTGAAGATACTCTCTTCAAACCTTTGATCGCATTTACCTTGTTCACTGGATCATACTTCAACGCAATCTTAATAGAACTGCGTGTAGTTCCTTCTCCTTCGAACTTGTAATTTAAGATATAGCCCTTATCAAGCAATATCTTTGTAATCTCTTTTTTCAAATTTGATGCGGGAACTTCAAGCACTCTGTGTTTCGCTTGAATAGCATTCCGCATTCTCGTTAGATAATCTGCTATTGGATCTGTCATAATAAATTAATTAAATTGATCAGGACATCCTGACAATATTTAACACTAAAATTCTTTTTACCAGCTTGCTTTCTTTACACCAGGGATTAATCCTGCAGAAGCCATTTCACGGAATTGAATACGTGAAATACCAAACTGACGCATATATCCTTTAGGACGACCAGTTAATTTGCAACGATTGTGCTTACGAACCGGAGATGCATTCTTTGGTAGAGCTTGTAAAGCTTCATAGTTTCCTTCAGCTTTCAATTGAGCTCTCTTTTCTGCATACTTGGCGCAAAGTTTAGCCCTTTTTACTTCGCGGGCTTTCATTGATTCTTTTGCCATTATCTTATCTTTTAACGTTTTTAAAAGGTAATCCAAATTCTCTCAACAAAGCATACCCCTCTTCATCAGTCTTTGCAGAAGTTACAAAGGTAATATTCATTCCCAATAATTTCTGTATAGAATCGATATTAATTTCAGGGAAAATGATTTGCTCGTCAATTCCTAGTGTATAATTACCACGTCCATCTAACTTAGACTCAATACCCTTGAAGTCTCTAATACGAGGCAATGCAACACGAATTAATCTCTCAAGAAATTCGTACATTTTCTCTCTACGTAACGTAACACGAACACCAATTGGCATCTTTTTACGCAACTTAAAGTTAGAAACGTCTTTCTTAGACAATGTAGCAACTGCCTTTTGACCTGTAATAGCAGTTAACTCATTGATAGCAACTTCAATAATCTTCTTATCAGCAACTGCTTGTCCCAATCCTTGGTTGATAACAATCTTCTCCAATACTGGAACTTGCATAACTGACTTGTAGTTAAACTCCTTCATCAAGGAAGGAACAATACGCTCTGCGTAAACTTTCTTATAACTTGCAGTATTCATTATTAAATAACCTCCCCTGACTTTTTAGAGTAACGTACAGATTTACCTTCATCATTTTTACGACGACCAATACGAGTCGGCTTATTTGATTTAGGATCAACCAAATTAAGATTTGAAATATGAATAGGAGCTTCCATCTTTACGATTCCTCCTTGAGGGTTCTTTGCACTTGGTTTAGTACTCTTTGAAACCATGTTCAATCCCTCAACGATAGCACGTTGCTCCTTTACAAGCACTTTAATAACACGCCCTGTCTTATTCTTCTCAGAACCTGCGTTAACAAAAACTAAATCACCCTTTCTGATATGTAACTTACTCATTTTCTTTAAAATTAAAGCACTTCGGGTGCTAATGAAACAATTTTCATATTAGATGCACGGAGTTCTCTGGCAACCGGACCAAAAATACGGCTCGCACGCATTTCTCCTGCAGCATTCAAAAGGACACAAGCATTATCATCGAAACGGATATAAGATCCATCTTGACGTCTAACTTCTTTCTTTGTTCTAACAACAACTGCTTTAGAAACAGTTCCTTTCTTCATGTCACTTGACGGGATTACATTCTTTACCGTTACCACGATAATATCCCCAACAGTAGCATAACGTTTCTTAGTACCTCCCAAAACGCGGATACACAACGCTTCTTTGGCACCACTGTTATCAGCCACAACTAATCTAGATTCTTGCTGTATCATAATTACTTAGCTCTTTCGATTATTTCTACTAATCTCCATCTCTTAGTCTTGCTCAACGGGCGAGTCTCCATGATTTTAACAAAATCGCCAATATTACATTCGTTTTTCTCGTCGTGAGCATGATATTTCTTCGTCTTATTAACGAACTTTTGATAAATAGGGTGTTTCTCCTTCCATTTTACTGCAACAGTAATGGTTTTATCCATCTTGTTACTAGAAACAACTCCTTGTCTTTCTTTTCTTAAGTTTCTCATTTTAATCAGCTCAATTTATTAATTATTAAGATCTCGAAGAGTCAACTCCGTATTAATTCGTGCAATATTCTTACGAATAGCCTTAATCTGAGAAGGATTCTCCAATGCTGAAACTGCATGACTCAATTTAATACGCACTAAATTATCTTTCTCTGCAGCAAGTTTGTCTTGCAACTCTTGCTTTGTTAATTCTTTTAATTCTGCTATTTTCATAACTTATTACACGTTTTGGTTTTGAGCATCAAAATCTCTTCTAACAATAAACTTAGTAGCTATTGGCAACTTTTGTGCAGCTAGACGCAATGCCTCTTTTGCAACATCAAAAGGAACTCCTTCTACTTCAATTACAATACGTCCTGGAGTAATAGGCGCAACAAATCCCTCAGGATTACCTTTTCCCTTACCCATACGCACCTCTGCAGGCTTCTTAGTAATTGGCTTATCAGGGAAAATTCGAATCCAAATCTGACCTTGTCTTTGCATATAACGTGTAACAGCAATACGCGCTGCTTCTATCTGACGTCCAGTGATCCACTTAGACTCCAAGGCCTTAATTCCGAATGAACCAAACGCTAGTTGATTTCCGCGTTGTGCTTCACCCTTCATGCGACCTTTTTGTTGTCTTCTGAACTTTGTTTTCTTAGGTTGTAACATTTTTCCTTCAATTCTAATCCGTTAAACTGAATTATTTTCTTTTTTTCTTGAAGCCTTGTTGTTTTCCGGCAGATTGATTTCCTCCTCTTCCTGATTCCTTAGAAGCTGTGAAATTTGGAGCTAAATCTCTCTTTCCATAAACCTCTCCACGGCAGATCCAAACTTTAATTCCGATCAAACCTACCTTTGTTAAAGCCTCAGCTTGTGCATAATCAATGTCAGCTCTCAATGTATGCAATGGTGTTCTTCCCTCTTTATACATTTCTGAGCGTGCCATTTCAGCACCGTTCAAACGACCTGATACTTGGACTTTAATTCCTTCTGCACCCATACGCATAGTAGAAGCAATAGCCATTTTTGTTGCACGACGATATGCTATTTTCCCTTCAACTTGACGAGCAATGTTATTTGCTACGATAGTTGCATCTAATTCAGGTCTCTTCACTTCAAAGATGTTAATTTGAACCTCTTTGTCTGTGATACCTTTTAACTCTTCTTTTAACTTTTCTACTTCCTGTCCACCCTTTCCGATGATAAGTCCCGGACGAGCTGTACATACAGTGATAGTAACTAATTTTAATGTACGTTCGATAACTATTCTTGAAACGCTAGCCTTTGCAAGACGGGCATTTAGATACTTTCTCAACTTTGCATCTTCCAAGATAGTATCGCCGTAATTATTTCCGCCGAACCAATTTGAGTCCCAACCCTTGATGATTCCTAAACGGTTACTTATTGGATTTACTTTCTGTCCCATCTAACAATTAATTTAGGTTAGCATTATTAATAGAATCTACAAATATAGTCACGTGATTAGAACGTTTACGAATTCTATATCCTCTTCCTTGTGGTGCTGGACGCAATCTCTTCAATGTTCTTGCGCCATCAACATAAATTGAACTGATATACAACTCTCCACTGTCCGCTTTTCTTTCGTTCTTCTGCTCCCAGTTTGCGATAGCAGAACGAAGTAACTTCTCCAAACGATTAGAAGCCTCTTTCTTTGAGTATCTCAACACGCTAAGAGCCTTATATGCTTCCATCCCACGAATCATATCAGCCACTAAACGCATCTTACGAGGTGAAGTTGGTACATCATTCAACTTCGCAAAATATTGCGAACGACGCGCCTCCTTCATTGCCTTTGCCGAGTTTTGCTTTCTTTGACTCATTTTATCTTTACTTTTTTAATTTTTTACTTAAATCACGGTTTATTTTTTCTTATTTCCACCGTGTCCTCTAAATGTACGAGTCATTGAGAACTCACCTAACTTATGGCCTACCATGTTCTCAGTTACGTACACAGGAATAAATTTATTTCCGTTATGAACTGCTATTGTGTGACCCACAAAGTCCGGAGAAATCATTGATGCTCTTGACCATGTCTTAATTACGGATTTCTTTCCGCTTTCATTCATCGCCAAAACTTTCTTCTCTAACTTTACACTAATAAATGGGCCTTTTTTTAATGAACGACTCATAAAAATTACCTTTTAAATTACTTTTTCCTTCTTTCGATAATATACTTATTAGAAGCATTCTTAGGTGCTCTTGTCTTGTAGCCCTTAGCCAACAAGCCTTTTCTTGAACGTGGATGTCCTCCTGATTGACGACCTTCTCCACCACCCATTGGATGATCTACCGGGTTCATCACTACAGCTCTATTTCGAGGACGACGTCCTAACCAACGTGAACGACCTGCTTTACCTGAACGCTCCAATGCGTGGTCTGAATTACCTACCGCACCAATTGTAGCCTTACATGTACATAAGATCATTCTCGTCTCACCTGAAGGTAATTTTACAATCGCATATTTGCCTTCTCTCGAAGTTAATTGCGCAAACGTTCCTGCTGAACGAACCAAAGCGGCTCCTTGTCCAGGACGTAATTCCAAATTGTGGATAATTGTTCCCAACGGAATGTTTTGCAAAGGCAATGCATTTCCTACTTCAGGAGCGGCTTCTGATCCAGACAAAATCTCTTGTCCTACTTCCAAGCCATTTGGCGCCAAGATATAACGTTTCTCTCCATCTACGTAAAATAACAATGCAATACGTGCCGAACGATTTGGATCGTACTCAATTGTCTTTACAACTGCAGGAACGCCATCCTTGTCTCTCTTGAAGTCAATTACTCTATACTTTCTCTTGTGACCACCTCCAATGTAACGCATTGTCATTTTTCCGGTATTATTTCTACCTCCGGTCTTCGACAATCCTTTCACAAGAGACTTCTCTGGTGTGCTTGACGTAATTGTATCAAACGTACCAATAATTTTGTGTCTTTGACCCGGCGTTGTGGGTCTGAATTTACGAACAGCCATTTGTCTTAAATATTGCTATAAAAATCTATTACTTCTCCTTCTTTCAAAGTTACATACGCCTTCTTATATGAAGCTGCACGTCCCTTCAAAATACCTGTCTTTGTGTAACGAGCCTTAGCCTTTCCTTCTACTTGTAAGGTATTGACTGAAACTACTGTCACATTATACAACTCCTCAATTGCCTTCTTGATCTCGATCTTATTGGCCTTTGGAGATACACGAAAACCATAGCGAGAATACTTCTCACTAGTGTTTTGTGTCTTTTCTGTTGTAATCGGTTTAATTATGATTCCCATCCTTTCAACCTCCTTAATCTTTTAAATTATTCTCAATATTAGCCAAAGCACCTTCTGTAATCAAAAGGCATGCAGAATCCAAAATTGCATAAGTATTTACATCTGAAGATGTTATAACTTTTGCATTTTGTAAATTTCTAGCTGACAAATATACGTTTTTATTTGGTTCTGACAAAATTAAAAGCGTTTTCTTATCAGCAATTTTCAATCCTGACATCATTGAAACGAAATCTTTTGTCTTTGGTGCATCAAATGATACATTCTCAACAACAATAATTTCATTGTCTTTAATCTTTGCAGACAACGCAGATTTACGCGCCAATTTCTTTGTCTTCTTATTTAACTTGAAGCTATAATCTCTTGGAACTGGACCAAATACTCTTGCTCCTCCTACCAATACAGGTGAGTTAATGTCACCACGACGTGCTCCACCTCCTCCTTTTTGGCGTCCCAATTTACGAGTACTTCCAGAAATTTCGCTTCTCTCCTTTGATTTATGTGTTCCTTGACGTTTGTTTGCTAGATATTGCTTAACGTCCAAATACATCACATGCTCATTTGGTTCGATGCCAAAAACACTATCATCCAAAGATACTTTTCTTCCTGTATCTTCTCCTTTGATGTTATATACACTAAGTTCCATTACTTATTCACTATTACGATTGAACCTTTAGCTCCTGGCAACGATCCTTTCAAAATCAAAAGATTGTTTTCAGGAATTACCTTTAACACTTGAAGATTCTGAACAGTAACAGACTCTCCACCCATACGTCCGGCCATACGCATTCCTTTGAATACTTTTGCCGGATAAGAACATGCACCAATTGATCCTGGTGCTCTCAAACGATTGTGCTGACCATGAGTTGTTTGTTGAACTCCTCCAAATCCATGACGTTTAACAACACCTTGGAATCCTTTTCCTTTAGAGGTTCCTACAACATCTACAAACTTAGAATCTGAAAACAAATCTACTGTGATTTCATCACCTAATTTGTACTCTGATTCAAATCCTTTGAACTCGGCCAAGTGTCTCTTTGGTGTTACGTTGGCTTTCTTGAAGTGACCCATCTCTGCTTGAGTGGTGTGTTTCTCCTTCTTATCCATAAATCCTAATTGGATTGCCTCATAACCATCTGTTTCGATGGTTTTGATTTGCGTAACAACGCAAGGACCTACTTCGACAACAGTGCATGGAACATTTTTTCCATCGGCACTGAAAACGGATGTCATTCCGATCTTTTTTCCTAATAATCCTGGCATTTCAATAAATATTAAATTACAATACTTTAATTTCTACATGCACTCCACTTGGCAACTCTAACTTCATCAGAGCATCTACTGTCTTTCCTGTTGAACTATAGATGTCTATCAATCTCTTAAATGAAGACAATTGGAATTGCTCTCTTGACTTTTTATTAACGAAAGTCGAACGGTTTACCGTAAAAATACGTTTGTGTGTTGGCAATGGAATTGGACCACTTACTGCTGCACCTGTACTTTTTACAGTCTTTACAATCTTCTCAGCTGATTTATCAACCAAATTGTGATCGTAAGATTTTAACTTAATTCTAATTTTTTGACTCATCTCTTTGAATCTTATTTGTTATAATTACAATAATTCTACTCTTCCTTTTGCTTCTGTTACTACTTGCTTAGCAATTGATGTAGAAACTTCTGCATAATGTGAAAACTCCATTGATGATGTTGCACGTCCTGAAGTGATAGTACGTAAATCTGTTACATAACCGAACATCTCTGCCAAAGGAACTTTTGCTTTAACAATTCTAGCTCCTGAACGGCTAGTTTCCATTCCTTCTACTTGTCCACGACGTTTGTTCAAGTCTCCAATTACATCTCCCATGTTCTCTTCCGGAGTAATTACTTCCAACTTCATAATTGGCTCCATCAAAACTGGTTTTGCTTTTGCACAAGCCTCTTTAAATGCCAAGTTTGCACAAATTTCAAATGACAATTGGTCTGAATCGACTGGGTGATATGATCCATCCTCTACAACTACTTTCAATTGCTCAACAGGGAATCCTGCCAAGACTCCATTACGCATTGCAGATTGGAATCCTTTCTGGATAGATGGAATAAATTCCTTAGGAATATTACCTCCCTTAACAACATCTTCAAATTGCAAGTTTCCTTCGAATCCTTCGTCAACCGGACCTACTTTTACAATAATGTCAGCATACTTACCACGACCTCCGGATTGTTTCTTATACAACTCACGATGAGATACTGTGTTAGTAATAGCCTCCTTATAGCTTACTTGTGGACGTCCTTGATTACATTCTACTTTAAACTCTCTTCTCAAACGATCGATAATAATCTCCAAGTGAAGCTCACCCATTCCCGAGATAACTGTTTGGCCTGATTGTTCGTCAGTTTTTACTGTAAATGTTGGATCCTCTTCAGCCAATTTAGCTAAACCATTTCCTAATTTATCAACATCTTTTTGTGTCTTAGGCTCAATTGCAATACCAATCACTGGATCTGGGAAGTCCATTGACTCCAATACCATGTGATCTTTTGCCTCTTCACTACACAATGTATCACCTGTACGGATATCTTTAAATCCAACTCCTGCTCCAATATCTCCAGCAGAGATTACATCAACTGCATTTTGGTGATTTGAATGCATTTGGAACAAACGAGAAATACGTTCTTTCTTTCCTGAACGTGTATTGAAGATATATGAACCTGCATCAATCTTTCCTGAATATACACGGAAGAAGCACAAACGTCCTACGTATGGGTCTGTCGCAATCTTAAACGCCAACGCACACAAAGGTTCGTCTTCATCCGGATGTCTTACAACTTGTTTGTCAGGATCTTCTAATGATGTTCCTATAATTTCAGGAGTATCCATTGGACTAGGCAAATACGCACAAACAGAATCCAACATTGTTTGAACTCCCTTATTCTTGAATGATGAACCACAAATCATTGGGAAGATAGCCATTGCAATTGTCGCTTTTCTCAATGCTACACGAATTTCATCTTCAGTAATTGTTGACGGATCATCAAAGAATTTCTCCATCAATACATCATCATGCTCTGCTATAGCTTCCAACATCTTCTCTCTCCACTCTTGAGCCTCATCCATCAAATCAGCAGGTATATCCTCTACTGAATATTGAGCTCCCATAGTCTCATCATTCCATACAATAGCTTTCATCTTCACAAGGTCAACTACTCCTTTAAATGTCTCTTCTGCTCCGATAGGAATTTGAATAGGACATGGATTAGCACCTAACACCTCTTTAATTTGAGCATATACGTCAAAAAAGTTTGCACCGGAACGGTCCATCTTGTTAACGTAACAAATACGAGGCACATTATATTTATCAGCTTGACGCCATACTGTCTCTGATTGAGGCTCAACTCCACCTACAGCACAGAATGCAGCCACAGCACCATCCAAGATACGCAAAGAACGCTCTACCTCAACTGTAAAGTCAACGTGTCCCGGGGTGTCAATCAAGTTAATCTTATATTTCTTATCTGCGTAATTCCAGAATGTTGTAGTAGCAGCAGAAGTAATAGTAATACCTCTCTCTTGCTCTTGTTCCATCCAGTCCATTGTTGCTGCACCATCATGAACCTCACCAATTTTATGAGTCAATCCTGTGTAGAACAAAATACGCTCTGATGTTGTTGTTTTACCGGCATCAATGTGAGCCATGATACCGATATTTCTTGTATATTTTAAATCTGCTTTAGCCATTGTTTATTATATTAGAGATTAAAATCTGAAATGTGCATAAGCACGGTTTGCTTCTGCCATCTTATGCATATCCTCTTTACGCTTAAATGCTCCACCTTGATTATTGTAAGCATCTGCGATCTCTGCAGCTAATTTCTCAGCCATTGAGTGTCCACTTCTCTTACGAGAGAAGATAATCATATTTTTCATTGAAATAGACTCTTTTCTATCCGGACGGATCTCAGTTGGAACTTGGAATGTTGCTCCTCCTACACGACGAGACTTAACCTCCACTTGTGGAGTAATATTTTCCAAAGCTTTCTTCCAAATCTCTAACGGTGATTTTTCTTCGTTAGGTAGTTTAGTTTTTACATTCTCTAATGCAGTATAGAAAATATCATATGCGATAGTTTTCTTACCGTCAAACATTAAATGGTTCACAAATCTACTAACCATTACCTCATTAAAAACTGGATCTGGTAAAATAATCCGTTTTTTTGGTTTTGCTTTTCTCATTTTTAATCAAAATTTTGTTTTGTTTTGGTTGCTCGTTGCTTCAACGGTTTCTCCAAACCATTTACTCAACCTTCATCTGCCACCTGTAAAACGAAAACTTGTTTTACTTAATTTAATTTACTCTCGTTAGAATTACTTCTTAGCCTCTTTTGGTCTCTTTGCACCATACTTAGAACGACGTTGTGTACGACCGTTTACTCCTGCTGTATCCAAAGTACCACGAACAACGTGATAACGAACACCCGGCAAATCTTTAACACGACCTCCACGCACCATTACAATTGAGTGCTCTTGCAAATTGTGTCCTTCTCCCGGAATGTAAGCATTCACCTCTTTTTGGTTTGTCAAACGAACTCTGGCAACCTTTCTCATCGCCGAATTCGGTTTCTTTGGAGTTGTAGTGTAAACTCTCACACAAACACCTCTTCTTTGTGGACATGAGTCCAATGCTGGAGATTTACTCTTCTCCAACTGACTTTCCCTTCCTTTTCTAACTAACTGTTGAATTGTAGGCATTTTGTTTTACTTTTAATTTATTTATTAATTTTTTAACATTCTACTAAATGAGGGTACAAAATTAGACATTTATTTTATAATAAACAAATTTTTTACTAAAACTTTTGAAAAACAAATATATACAACTATTTTATTTTTAATCTTATCTCTGTTATCGATCTTAAAAACCTTTTTTATGAACTTTAGCAAAATCAAGTTGAATGGTATTTGTCTTTATTTATTGTTTTCAAGATATACAATTTATGATAGTCAACTCATTTTTTTTGCGTTTCTACTATTGTTGTATTAACAAGAAATTTTAAATTTGCTACATAATATATATGATATGGTATATGGACTTTAAAAATTTCAAATACGACTCTTCTAAATTTTCAATCGCAATAACAACTTTGTTATTTGTCTTTGCCGGCTTTTTAATTTTTCAAACTTACCCAAATATCAGTAAGTTTCAATATTCTTACGAGAAAGGTAGTCCTTGGCAATATGAAACAATGACTGCCCCGTTTGCTTTCGAAATTAGAAAATCGAAAAAAGAACTCCAAAATGAAGAGGATAGCTTATTAAAAGAATTTCATAGTTTATATGATTTTAAAGAGAATATTGGAAAGGATAATATTAAAAAATTACAAGAAAAATTAGGTCCTTCCTCGGATGTTATCGCCGGAATGTATAAAAAATACATTATTGAAGAGTTGGATCGTATTTATAGAACAGGTATTATTTCCACAGAGGCTACTGAACCTTCTTCTCAAAGCGGTGACAGTATTATAATCATTCTAAAAGAGAATATTTCTAATGAGACTCCAATAAAAAAATTGTACACAACAAAGAGTGCTTATGAACAAATTATTCAAAATGCTCCTCAATTTGTAGATCGAAACACTCTGAGAGATTACAACCTTAATAATTATCTGCAAGAAAATATCCTATACAACCAAACAAAAACTGAAAACTTAAAAAAGGAGACTCTAAAGGCAATTTCTCTTACAAAGGGACGTATTCAAAGTGGTGAAAAAATTATTGACCACGGAGAAATTGTATCGACTAAAACTTACGATATATTAAATTCTTTAAAGGAAGTAATTCAAGAGAATAGTCAGCAAAGAGATTCTAACTTAATTGCAATTGGTCAGATTTTAATTATCTGCTGCATTCTTTGTGCGTTTTTCTCATTTTTATTTTTATTTCGCGCAAAATTCACGCTCGAAATCAAGAATGTCGCATTTATGCTAGGTATGATTGTTTTGCTTTGTGTTGCTACGTCTTGGATGGTTAATCACGAATTCTCTCCTTATATAATTCCTTACGCCATCCTACCTATCATGGTAACAACATTCTTTGATACGCGCACAGCTTTATTTTCTCATCTAACTACTATATTATTGTGTTCGTATATTGTGCCTAATGAATTTGAATTCATCTCTATTCAAACTATTATTGGTATGATATCTATCAGCACTCTTAAAAATATTTTCTTACGCTCTCAATTGGTAAAATCTGCTATTCTAATCTTTATCACTTATTGTACATTCTATCTTGGAAGCATTTTGGTATATGATCAAAATGGTGAAATCGATTTAATCCCGATTTTGCATTTTGCAATCAATTGCTTATTATTGTTATTCGCATTTCCTCTTATTTATATTGTTGAAAAACTTTTTGGTTATATGTCGGATGTAACTCTTGTTGAATTAGCGAATACAAATAATGAACTTCTTCGAAAATTCTCAGAAGTTGCTCCTGGAAGTTTCCAACACTCCATGCAAGTTTCCAACCTTGCTTCAGAGGCAGCATTAAGTATCGGCGCAAATCCAATGTTGGTTCGTGCCGGCGCATTGTACCACGATATCGGGAAAATGAACAATCCGGCTTTCTTTACAGAAAATCAATCAAGCATAAATCCTCATACCGAATTAAACGATGAGGAAAAAAGTGCTCAAATCATAATTAAGCACGTTACTGACGGAGTAGCTATCGCCAAGAAAAATGGTCTTCCGGAGAAAATTCAAGACTTCATTCTTACGCATCATGGAAATGGGAAAACCAAGTATTTTTATTATACATTAAAGAATAAATATCCGGATAAAGTTATTGACGATTCTAAATTCACCTATCCCGGTCCTCGTCCTTTCAGCAAAGAAACTGCAATTTTAGTTATGTGCGATTCGGTAGAAGCTGCTTCAAGGAGCTTGCAAGATTATACGGATCAAAGCATTAATGATCTCGTTGAAAATATCATCAATAGCCAAATCCAAGAAGGTACTTTTGAAGATGCTCCTATCACACTCAAACAAATTAGCACAATTAAATCTGTGCTTAAAGAGAAGTTAAAAACAATTTATCATACTCGTATTATCTATCCAGAACTAAATAACAAATAACGTAAGCTTACAATCAAGCTTACGTTATAGACAACTTCTATAAATTACGATCTTAGTTTTATACTTAATAATCTTATTTCTGATGCTTTTGAATTCATCTTATTTATCTTGCGTCTATTCATTCTGTTACAATGCTCGCATCGCTCCTTTTTAATAGAAATAACCTAAACAAAATGCTTTTCAAAATCATCTCGACCTAGTTTATAGAACTTACCTATAAAGATATGCTATTAACGCAACTAGTAATTATTGATGGATAAAACTTTTTATTCTACAGTGGAACCCACTAAAACAGATGCTCCGGTTTGTGCATCAACTTCGTCTTCTGTCTCCTCGCCTTTATAAACTGCATCAACTACATTTCCTTCCTCGACTAAGGTATAGAAATCAACCGGATCTAGATCTGCTGCTGTCGGTGAAAATTCTACCATATTGTAGTTCTTCAGACGATGTAAATCCCAATCCGGCTCATTGTGAGGCAAATGAAATGGTTTGGAAACTTTTCCATCTTCTGAAAAATGAGAAATAAATACTCTCGCATGGTTTCCATTTTCTCTTCTTGATGAAACTAAAATCCACCTTCCATTGGTACTCCAGTCATGATACCCCTCCGGCTGATCACTGTTTAGAGGATCTATCGGTAACAACTCTTTTGTTCTCAAATCCATTAATACTAGATCTGAACTATCTTGTGTATAGGAGTGTGAACTATTATCCATCAACGCAAATAGTAGGTAGTTCCCATCCGGAGAAATTCTAGGCTGAGTAGCACTTTTACTTTGCTTGGACGCGCAATAAACCATCTCTATATTTTCCCAAATCGATTTTTCTCGATTGTAATGTATTCTTTTTATATCATATTTTAATCTAAAATTAGTTGACGGAACTTTGTTATTAGAGATTGAATCGGATGAGGCATAATAAATGGTTTCTCCATCCGGTGACCAATATGGATAGGTGTCTATTGTTGTTGAATCTTTGACAATATAACTAATTTCATTTTTAGCCACATCATATAATACAAGGTCTGAGGCTTCGTTGTATGGATGAATTTTTCGTTTCCCAACAGACAAAAAATATTGCTTAACAATTGTTGATGAAAAGGCTATCATCGGTTGTGTTGGATGCCATGCAGGATACACAGTTCCTTTGGAAACTCCTTTCACTTTTGTATTAATAATACGAGTTTCTCCTTGGTAGTTAACAATCAAACCTCCTCCTTTTCCCCTATAAAAAAACATTGTATTACCACTTCCGTTTTTTTGTGTCGAATGGCAATTCAGACAAGTCTGACCGGAAAAATATGTGCTATTGAGTGGTCTTTCATTATTTATAATGGTCTCCTCTTCACCGGTTTCTAAATCAAATTGCACTAATGAGACATGACCTGTAGGTCTATAGGCCGGTTCTATTAAACGATATGTAATATATTTATCAATGGAATCTGATGCAACTTTTATAAAAAAAGGTGCATACCGCTTCCATTGCTTATCTTTTTGATAAATTTCCAACACCATCGAGTCGCCTACCGTCTCGTTCAAAATATCTCTCCATTCATCTTCTGAAAAGAATATTTTACCATCTCCATCCACCTTGAATCCCCGCACTTCTCCTCTCGGTGTTTTAAGTGTTACGACACATTCTCCTATAGTTTCTTTTACCATAAAATTCAAAGGTGCAACATTACACGGAACTGTAACATTTTTATAGTCCGGATAGATTTCAAGTTGCTCATCTCCTAAATCTTTGTATTCCTGAGGAATATCCACAGAACAAGAGAAAAATAAAAACGACAGTAAAAATAAGGCTATTTTAAAAATATCTGACTTCATATTTAGCTATTTTAATTTAATAAAAGACATAATAATAACAGTAGGTTCCCTTATATTTCGACATAATTTTCATGGCATCTTCTTTTTTCTTATTTCTACAAAATGTATTTAAATCTTTAAAAAAAGAATCAACCCTAATCGCCACATTTCTATCTACTGCAAAACGTTGTAAAATAGATGGGTTTTCTTTGTGATGCAAAACTCCTATTACCAATGCTTCTTGCATACATGTTGGCAATTGGTTAGCTCGGATATTTTTCAAATCTTTCAAGAATACCTTCACTTTTTTTTCATACAATCCTGACAACAATCTATACTCGATTGTTTGCATGGGAACTTGTTGTGTCATTAAATATTGCTCTACTGCCGAAACTTTTACATTTATTAAATCAACACTTATAGGTATCATATTAACTATTGATTGTAATGTCGGATTCTCTTTAAAGAACAATTCGCGATTGTTCAAATATTTTTTATACTTTTCTGCCCAACTTTTATAAATCAAACTATTTTCTAATTGCAATAGAAAGCGTTCTGCCAACAAAGGTTCGTCATTCATCAACGCATAAATAGCCATATACTTCAAACGTTTATTGGTTTGTTTTACCTGCATATACATTTCTGAACAGAAGAGATAGTGAGTGTTTAATAATGAAGCATGAAAAAACATATCTTCATAATATATCGGTTCTTCTGATAAGAATTGTCCATCTGATTCTTTTAAAGGGAAATTAAAATTAAATAGTTCTTGGGGTAATTTATTTAGCCTTGCCAATGCTATAATTCTGTAAACATTTATCGTTTTAGTGGGTTGCTCAACCTCTGATACTACATTTAACATCTCTTCCCATTTCTCTTCTCCACAAAGTTGTATTAACTTCATTTCAGATCTAAAATTCTCATCTTTATAAGAAAATCCATATACAAGCATAAGCATACCCACCCACAAAATGGAATAGATTACTACATCTCGTAAAGCAAATATATTCTTGCCACTTTTTTTACCTAAATAGAAGAATAGAACAGGCATCAAAACAATTAAAATCCACGTCGTGTATAACAAACTTCTTAACTGTGTAAACAAGTCGAAAGGTGATGGTGACAACAATGTAATCAGATATTTTTCTGCATACAAATATCGTCCTAAAAACAGCAATAAAATAAGTGCTACTACTAAAACCACCAAATGATAACTCCAACGGGGACTCTTTTTTACTATTGAATCTACAATAACAATCGCAAAAAAGAGAATTGCATATATTCCAAAAAACGGAATGGATAGTAATACTGAGATTTGCAAAATTATTGAAGCCCAACAGGTATTAGCAAATAGCCTATACAACCCAAAGAGTCCTAACGTAAACAATGAACCTAACAATGCCACGCACGCAAAATCACAGTCCAAACGGGTATAAAGGGCATACCCGGCAGAGGTAAAATAGATGAGTAGCATTGACGGGACTAAATATGTTATCAACATCTTATACCCGTTTGCCTCGAAAAGTTTTTCTGTAAGGTATTGTATAGCAATCAATCCCAAAGCAATTAGTGATGCGCCTAACATAGGAATGTAACAACACTGATTCAAAAATTTCCCCAATAATATCAAAACTCCTGCAGTCTGATTTAAAATTGAATCTACGGCTTGTTCATTAAATATCAAATAGGAATTTTCTGCCATAAATTGTAGCTCATCTGCATTATAAATTCCTAAAAACAGAACCGTAAAAAGGAAAAATAATGCACGACTCAATAGACCTATTCTTTGATTGGAGAAGGTTAATTCTTTGTTTTTATTTTTTACTTCTTTCATTTTTGTCATCGTTTTACTTTTTATCCGGCAAAATTTCAACTAATCTTATAAGTCTTTCCTTATGCTATCAAACAAACCTTTGCAACTATCTTCCAATATATCAATCACCCTATCAAATCCTTTTAATCCACCATAATAAGGATCCGGAACATAGGTTACATCAGAATCGTTTGAAAAGTCTGCCATTCTTTTAATCTTTTCTTTCTGCTCTTGTGTTACGGCTTTATCCATCAACGCATCGACATTGGAGTCATCCATACCTATCAACCAATCAAATTTATCAAAGTCATCATATGTAACAGGGCGTGATATAGATGTAATCTGATAACCTCTGGCTGAAGCAATAGATCGCATCCGAGGATCAGCTTGCTCGCCTTGATGAACACTCAGAATACCGGCAGAATCGATGTAAAACCGATCCGAAACTCCGTATTCTTCCACAATCGACTTCATAACTGCTTCTGCCGCAGCTGAACGACAGATATTTCCTAAACAGACAAACAATATTTTTATCATACTTTCCCTTTATTATCGCCACCTCCTTTTTGAGGTCTGTACGAAGGTCTTTTCTTATACTTCTTCTCGCCCGAAGTCCCGTTTTTATATTCTGAACGAACTTGCTTCTCCTGCCCCCCGATGTTTCGCTGCCCGGATCTTCGCTTATGATTTTTACCTCTCCATTTCTTACCTCCATTGGAAACATCCTTTGGAGCATATTCCGGTACCTCTCCCAACACCTCAGGAACTTTTTGTTTTTCGATTTCTTTCCCTAAAAATTTCTCGATTCTAAAGAATTTATTCTGCTCTTCGTTAGAAATAAATGTTATTCCTTTTCCTGTTTTTTGAGCTCTGGCACTCCGACCGATTCGATGAATATAGTCTTCTACATCTGATGGAACATCAAAATTAATGACCATATCAATGTTTTCAATATCAATACCTCTCGAAACAATATCTGTAGCTACTAATATATTAATTTTCCCATTGCGAAATGCCAATAATGCCTCGTCTCGTCTTGCTTGTTCCAAATCTGAATGAATCTCTTCTGCCAATAAATTCATTCGTTTTAAACTTCTCGTAATATCTCTTACTTTTTGCTTCGAAGATGAAAAAACTATCACTTTGTCGGGAACTTTCTCTTCAAACATGGTTTGTATCAATCCTAATTTCTGAGATTCAAAACAAACATACGCTCCTTGCTCAATTCCCTCGGCTGGCTTAGAGATAGCAATATCAACCGTAACCGGATTATTTAGTATTGTGTTTGCCAATGTTCTGATTTTAGGCGGCATCGTAGCTGAAAACATTATCGTTTGTCTTTGCTTAGGAAGTTGCTTTACAATATGGATAATATCATCATAAAATCCCATATCTAACATTCGATCTGCCTCATCTAAAACAAAATAACTTACCTTTGAAAAATCTACATACCCTAAATTGATATGAGAAATCAAACGTCCGGGGGTCGCAATCACAAAATCTGCTCCCAATTGCATCGCTTTTTTTTGTTGCTCCCACGCTCCTGCATCACTCCCTCCATAAACAGGAACGGATGTTATGGGTAAGAAATAAGAGAATCCTTCCAATTGCTGATCAATCTGTTGTGCCAACTCTCTCGTCGGAGCCATTATGATTGCATTGACACTTTCTGAGCTATGCTCCTCCTTCAGCATTCTATTCAACAATGGCAACAAATAGGCAGCAGTCTTCCCTGTTCCGGTCTGTGCACATGCAATTATATCTCTGCCATCTAAAATAAATGGAATGGATTTTTCTTGAATAGGTGTCATCTCCTGAAAGTTCATCGCTTCCAGTCCTTCCATTAAGTTCGACTCTAAATTCAGCTCTTCAAATTTCATCTTGTTTATCTTCTTTTGACGTAACTTCTACAAAGATAAGTATTTATTGTTTTTCGCCTACTATTTTCTTTGTTAATAAGTTATTAAAGTAACTTTTACTTGTTACAATTAATAAATGACAGCTTCTAAAATGAATTCTAAAACATTCGAAATAGATTTATTACGAATGGAAAACAAGAATCGTAATTTATAGAAGTTGACTTAATTGTTCATCCTTACATCGGATCTACGTCTATTTGTATAAATAGCGACTTAAATTGTGGTAATGAAAGGGTTTGATCTGTAAGAATCTTCAACAATTCTTTTGCCTTATCAAATGAGGAGGTCTGTTCTACTTTCAACATGATTCGCTGGATATACAATTGCTGTACTCGCATAACTACAGGTCTATCCGGACCATAAACTCTATCTGAGAAGACTTTACGCATCTGCACGGCTAAAAATTGGGCAGCTTTCTCCACTTTCTCAAATTCTCGTCCTTTTAAATTTATATAAATAAGTCGGTAAAAAGGTGGATATTTATAGACTTGTCTCTGAAGGATTTGTTCTTTATAGAGCATCTGATAGTCATTGTTTTTTACCAACTCTATTACAGGATGATCGGGTGAATTAGTCTGTATTACAACCAAACCTCTTTTATTTTTTCGCCCTGCTCGCCCACTTACTTGTGCCATCATCTGATAGGCTCTTTCATAGGCTCTAAAATCAGGGAAATTCAACAACGCATCGGCACTCAATATTCCCACTAATCTCACTCGCTCAAAATCCAATCCTTTGGAAACCATTTGTGTTCCAACTAAAACATCTACCTTCCCCTCTTCAAACTCCCTTATTATCTTTTCATGGGCACTCTTGGTTCCTGCTGTGTCTACATCTAATCGACAGACTTTTACATTCGGAAAAATCTCTTTTACAGTTTCTTCCACTCGCTCTGTTCCAAATCCTACCGGTTCTAATGCCTCAATATGACAATGTGGACACTCCTTTGGCAACGCTATTGTATAGCCACAATAATGACATACTAACTCTTCTCTGTTTTTATGGTAGGATAAACTTATATCACAATTTTCACATTTCGGAATGTAGGAACAGGATCTACACTCTACATAGGGGGAAAATCCTCTTCTATTTTGAAATAATATGACTTGCTCTTTTCTTTGAAATGCCAACCTCATCTCATCTATCAACTCGGGAGTGAAATGTTCTCGCAACTCCTTCTTTCTTCGGGCTTCTTTAATATTTGCAACTTTTATTTCCGGCAACTCCATTCCTGCGTATCGTTGCTTAAGTTCAACCAACCCGAATTTCCCATTCATGGCATTATTATAACTCTCTATCGAGGGGGTAGCTGAGCCTAATAGAACCTTGGCTTTATGCATCATTGCTAATACAATAGATGAATTTCCGGCGTGATAACGGGGTGCCGGATCATACTGCTTATAGGTTGTTTCGTGTTCCTCATCCACTACTATCAATCCTAATTTTTTAAAGGGAAGAAAAACGGATGATCGAACCCCTAACACAACTTGTCCTCCTTCATCTTCTAATAATTTTTTCCAAATTTCAACCCTCTCGACATCGGAAAATTTTGAGTGATAGACCAACAACTTTTCTCCAAATACTTTACGCAATCGATTGGTAATCTGAGTTGTCAGGGCAATCTCTGGCAATAAAAACAATGCTTGTTCTCCTCTCGAAACCACATCTTGTATCAAGTGAATATATACTTCTGTCTTTCCGCTTGATGTTACACCATGCAACAACACCACCTGCTTTTCTGAAAATTGTTGCTTAATTTGAGTCATTGCAACTTCTTGTGCTTCTGTTAAAGGATGGATCGGCTCTACTTCTTGTTCAATTGTTTCAATTCGTCCTACCTCTTTCTTGTAAATTTCAAATACTCCATTCTTCTCTAACGTCGAAAAAGATGAGCCGGAAACCTCATTTTGGTCTAACAACTCCTTCTTTGAAACCTCTCTACGTAATGATTGATTGAAAAATGCACTTAATTGCAGATAAGTCAACAGAACTTTTTCTTGCTTCGGGTATTTTTTTATTGTTTCAAATAGGGTTTCTAGTTCTTTTCCTTCGAAATATTGCGGTGTAAGACGAACATACTTTTCTATTTTAGGACGATACTTAAATTTCAGTTCTTCATTTATCTCTACAGCCCCCAACTCTATCAGACGTTTTACCAATGGTAATATATTTTTCACATTAAGTTCTCGTGATAACTCTGTTAATGTTTTGGGTTTACGAGATAGTTGGTCTAACAACTCTTGTTCTCTACTTTTAAGTGGGGCTTCTGCCTCAAAGTCTTCAACTAATGAGATAATTGTTTCACTCTCCAACTTTAATCTGGACGGCAATGCAGCTTTAAAAATCTCCCCTAAAGTACATTGATAATAATTTGATAACCACTCCCAAAAACGCAACTGACCGGGCCTTACTATTGATTCTCCATCTAATACGGAAATAACTGATTTCAACTCCACATTTTCGGGTGCTGAAAAATGGATATTATAAACCAATGCAGTATAGATTTTACTTTTACCAAATGGGACTATTACGCGTGCGCCCATTTTAACATCGCCGGAAAACTCCTCAGGCAATAGATAGGTATAGGTATTTGCCAACGGAAGGGGTAATATTACATCAACGTACATCTGCATACTTTTCTTATTTTAGCATCGACAAATCTGCCATCCCATTTATTTCTGTTGATATTTCTCCCAACCAACCGGCTTGCTGAAATACCCCGGTCTGGATTTTTACAAACCGTATAGTGCATAAATCAACAGCCGCTCCATTTTCATCAACTAAATCTGATATATCAAAGCAATTTCCCTTAAGTTCGTTTGAATAATCAAGAGCTGACTCTTCACTCCTCTTTCCATTTTCCGCATATCCAAACAGAAACAGGCCTTCTTTGATCTTCCAATACTCTTTTTCGTTATCTCCGGAGTTATAATAAGCTTCCGGCAATAGTGTTCCTGAGAAGGTTATTGAATCATCCTCCTCTTTCCACCACCAAGATGATGACTTGGGCAATTCACCACAATTTCCCTCACAATCTCGCCAAGTAACATTAGAGGTGTCGTCTTTGGGCGCATAATAGGTCATTTGAAATTTACGATTGGATTTTTCAAATTCTGATCCTCTTACTTCATACCATCTCTCATCGGGTAATTCATTCCCATTTTCATCACACATAAAATAAACAACCCCGGGCTCGGGTTGTACTGATGAGCCACAATAAACAATAACATCTTCTCCGTCTTGATTTTTAACATCATGGTCAAATGTCATTACAACATAACCTCCCCACCCCCCTAATAATATAGAGGTTACACAACTATCTCCATTCAAATAATCAGGATAGGCTGCTCTATATGCATGCTGTCCGGGTGCATAATAGTAATCTAATACTGCGGAACAATAAGGGGATATTAGATTTTTATCTTCATTATCTTGAAAGTTCGAATCATCTTCAAAATGCGAATTTCTACAACCCACCAAGATTGTAATTAAACAAACTATAAAATGTATAGAATATTTTCTCATATATATTTTTTAGAGGGTTTTGGGATGATCGTTTTAGAAATGCTATTCTTAATCATCTCGACCTGATTTATAGAAATCGCCATAAAAAAAAGAGAAGCTAATTACAAAATATTAACTTCTCTTTGTGCGGGTGAAGGGACTCGAACCCCCACGCCTCGCAGCACTAGATCCTAAGTCTAGCGTGGCTACCAATTACACCACACCCGCATTCTTTAGTGACGCAAAATTACATATATTTATTGGATTTGCAAATTTTTTGCCCATATTTTTATTGCTTTATTTCTATTTTCTTTAAATCCAAACACTAATTTATTGATACTAAACTAAGTACATAGAAGAATTTCTAAAGCCTCATCTTCCTTTTATCCCTCTTTCCACTCGGTTAAATTGCGTTCTTCTGTACTGAAATTCACTCCAATTTTCACGATTATCTTATCTTGTCCCAAAATCTTCTCTGCATATTTCTTTTCATCAATCTGCTTCAAGGCATCTTCTGCCGATTGATTGCGTTTACACTCTATAATGTAAGCACACTTTTCTGTCTGAAAGAATACATCAATTCTTCCGCCCAATACCGGATATTCCACCATTACTTTATGCCCGGTGGAACGTATCATCAAGTAAAGCATATTACGAAAATTGGCTTCTATTAATTTAGGCTCATTACTCTCAAAGGGTATCTGACTCATAATCAACCGGATTTGAGTCATAAACCCGGCTACATCATCTGCCTCTATAAACTGACGAAGTTTAATAAGATCAAGGTCTTTTCTATCACTGGTTTGGGATGTTACATAATTGGGTAATAACACTCGCGTAAATCCTTCTGAAACCTCCTCGTTGGGAAATCCTAGTTCATATAAACTTTTGCTATATCCCTTTATGGTTAAATAACCACTCTGATACATTGCCGCTATAAGATTGCTTTCTCCATTTCCAAAAGCAGCCAACATCTCTCCGGTTGCTAACAAATCGCCTTCAAATTCAGGTATATCAACATCGCTCTGTGATAGCATCTTCGCCAAATAAGTGGGGGTTCCGGTGGCAAACCAGTAATTGGACAAATTCTTGGTTTTCAATGAATTTAATAAACTAAACGGATTATAAACATCTTCTAAATTAGTACTAAAATGATAGCCGTCATACTTTTGTTTCAACAACTCATACATAACCTCCTTGCTGACATTTTGCTTCTTCGCAAAAATTTCAACTTCTTCGTCAAAATAGTGATGCAATTCTGTCTCTGTTATACCACAAATAGATGCAAAATCCTCGTCCATAGAAATATCTTGCGGATTATTGGCGGCACTGAAAATTCCCAATTTTCCATAACGGGTAACTCCGGTCAGAAATGCAAAACGTATATATCGGTCTGCTTTCTTCATAATTCCGTACAGACCTTGCAATATACTCCTAATCTTTTCTTGCAACTCGGGCTGACCGATTGTATCTGTCAACGGCTTGTCATACTCATCTATAAGGATGACTGCTTTCCGCCCCGTCTTCTCAAAGGCGCGGGTAACCACACCGTTAAAACGCAAACCTAAGGTTATTTCAGATTCTTCTTTCCCAAATATAGACTCTTGACATGTCAAAAATTGATTGATTACAGACAATACTGTCTCTTCTGAGGTATACGATTCACCTGTGAAATCTATATGAAAAATAGGATACTCCAACCAATCCTTCTCCAATCTCTCAATGGCAAGTCCTTTGAAAAGGTCTTTCCTACCCATAAAATAAGACTCCAAGGTGGTGGTTAGCAAACTTTTTCCAAAACGACGCGGACGACTCAGAAAATAATACTCTCCTGACGAAACTAATTTATAAACCAATTCGGTCTTATCTACGTATGTATAGCTTCCGTTGATAAGTTTCTCAAATGTCTGTATGCCTATTGGGTATTTCATATTGTGCTATTTATCTATATATTTAAGAAGTAGTTCTCTTTCCAACAATCATAAGAAGATGGGAGTTCATGTGTTATAAAATCAAGGTAATTGAGATTAGGTATGAAACGTACTCTTTTATATGATTACAACCAACTACTCTTCAAATCCTATTATTCATAGTTTGTAAAGATAATAATTTGATTGCGTTTTGAAAAATAATTGCAAATAATTTTGATTCTCAGTTTTAACAGCACAATGTGGCGAACTAGAAAGGGATGTTTTTATTGAAAACGGTGCAAACATTGTAGGGACACGGCACGCCGTGTCCGTCAAAAATTAAATCAATACGATAATTGGAACGCCGTGTCCGTCAATAATCGTTCTATTGATGACAAAACATTTGTTTAGGATTATATGGACGAAAGTGTATCTTTGTACACATTTATTTTGTTAATTTTCAGAAAAAAAATACAAAATTTTTCTGAAACAGCAAAGCCCTGGCTTGGGAAAGTCGAGGCTTTTTTCGTTTTTTTTAGTTTGAAAAATTAAAAAGAGGATGCCTCGTTTTGAGACACCCTCTCTTTTTGAGTAGTTATAGCTTGAAGAAATCTACAAAAAATTAAGACTCTTCGTTTTAACTTAGAACAAAACTACTTACTGTAGAGCCGGTTTATAAATGTTGAAGATATAAGGATCTTTACAACCATTAGCTTCTAACACAAATCTATTGGTTTCATAAGTATAACCTTTTTTAGCCCTCTCTTTAGGCAAAGTAAAAATGACTGAACTCTCTGTCACGTAAGCAGGATTCAAATCAATTGGATACTTAGTATCATCGAATCCCATTAGGTATGCTTTGTTAACAATTGACAAACCGCTTCCCAAAACTACAATGGTAGAGTTAGGTTGGAATTGTTGCAAAGCTATATCCATTGAATCGGGAGAGACAAATTTATCAACAGCCAAAGATGAACAACCGCACTCTATACACTCCTTCTCGCAAGAAGTAAAGATACTTCCCGCCATTGCACCGAAAAATAAAAACGGAAGCAATATTCTATATTTAAAACTCATACTTTTAATTATTAAATTTTATTAATATGGATAAGTTCCTCTTTCCACGTCATTAACAAAGTCCTTTGCTGCACCACCATCTAAACCTGATTGTGCAGAAACCGGAATTGGCAAGAACCAGTAGTTATTAGTAGTAAAGTTATCAATCAAAATTGTTTCTTCAGCCTTTGCATTCGCATCTGCACTCCATTTTTCTGGATACATAGTTGCCAAAAGATTGTTCAAAGCATTTACTACAGCCTTACGAGCATAACCGTCTTCAACTTCCGCTAAATCACTCGCATTAGGAATTGCAGACATTTGTATACCTCTATCCATCTGCACTAAGAACTTCTCTGCCATTATCGGATCTCTGTAATACAAACGTTTCAAATCCAACCAAGCTTGTCCTTCCATAGCAAACTCTTTACGACGCTCTTGCATGAAATCATATCTTGCTACATTGTGGTACATTGTTTCGGTCAAAGGCACATCAACCGTTGCAGTAGTTGAATCATCTAATTTAATAGTAAAACTTTCAAATTTCTTTCTTTTTGTTGAAAGATCTTCAAAAAATGGAATTGCTTCTGTTATCACAGGAGCACCATGATCTTCCAATACTTTTTTAATATCATCTAATCCTGAAGACGTAGGAGCGGTAACTTCCAAATTTTCTTGTGCCATTTTTGCTTCGGCTCTCATCATATAGACATCTGAAAGACGAATTAAATCGACTCTGCGTTGAATAGACATTCCATCCTTTGGGTGATACTCTCTATTATCTATACCCCAAACAAACTTTTTGATACAGTTGAAGACATACCCTCCGGCTCCTTCCGTTAAGAATTGCGAACCTGAACAACCTTCGATTTGAGTCTCGTCAGCTTGAGGATCATAAGCAGCTCCATATACAGCCTTATTTCCTCCAGCCCCAATAGAATATGGGTCTGCATTAACATACAAACACAACTCACTCTTTCTTTTATCTTCATTTGCAAAAGACTTATACAAGTTGTAGGAAATACCCTTTCCTCCTCCCCAACCGGAACCTGGCGACCAGGTCGTATTTTTGGCCATCTGCGCTTGATAAGAAGATCCCTCTCCATACTCACCATTAACAAAATAGAGTGCAAATACTGTCTCTTTACTAGGTCCTATCATCGAATTATAAGTGAACATTGTACTATGTTCTTCTAATTGATACCCTCCCTTGTCAATAATCTCTGTACACAAATCTACTACGCTCTGATACTTTCCAGCAACATCCGGCTCACGATATGGAGCTACCTGTAAATCTTTCTGACAAGAAGCCATGGTCAAATACAACTTTGCCAACACCGCTCTGGCTGAGTTCTTGCTTGCTCTTATGGCGTTAGATGGAGTATCCGGCAAAACATCTATCGCATACAACAAATCTTTTTCAATGGCTTTGTACAAAGTTGCTCTCGTCACCTTTGGTAATTTTACAGATTGTGCAATATCTGTCTCTGAATCCAAAACCAAAGGAACTTCGCCAAAGTACTCGGTCGCCAAAAAATGTGCAAATGCTCTAAACAACATAGCCTCACCTTTCACCTCCTCCAATTGGCAATCTGGCACATTAAATCCTTCGGACTTTTCGGTTCCGTCTAGAGTTCTATTTATCTTACTAATCACCTGATTAGCTGTAGCAATTATACCGGAATACAATGACGTATAACCCTCCTTCAAAATTGCATTGTCGTCTCCTATGGAAAGTTTAAACAATGCCCCTTCTTGATCATAAACATTATATAGAACGCCGGAAAGACCTTCATTTACACACCATGAGAATTTCTGCTCATATTGTGACCACAATTGACCTCCATATAACGGAGCTGTCAAGGATTGAAACTGATCATACCTTTCCAATCCGGCAGTGGAATATGCATCATACAAATCCTCTTCTAAGAAGTCCTTACAAGAGGTAGCAAACAACGTTGCTACCCCTGCAGTAATAATTACTGCTTTATGTTTTAAATTAGTTAATTTCATACTCATTCAATTTATAGTTCATTAAAAATCAAAATTTAAACCAATCACGTATGTTCTTGGCAATGGATATCCTCCCTTATCAACACCTTGTTTGATGGCACTTTCATTAGGAACTTCAGGATTCAAACCGGAATATTTGGTGATGGTTCCAAGGTTTTGAACATTGAAGCTGACTCTTAAATTGCTCAAGTGCAACTTATCGGTATAACGCTTAGGAACGGTATATGCTATGCTGACATTTTGGAAACGCAAGTAAGAACCATCCTCCACATAACGAGAAGAAATAGTATTTGCATCAGCACCACCCATAGCCTCAGAACCAGATACCGGCATATTGGTATTGGCATTCTCTACGTATTGTGTTCCATCCGGATTGGTTACCACGCGAGCATAATCCAACACTGTAGCCAATTGATTCATATTGTTAGCATCCATACCCTCCAACTTAGAACGCATTAAGTTGTAAACATCATTTCCGTAAGACCCGGCAATAAATAGAGACAACGACCAAGGACCCCAAGAGAAACGGTTATCCATACCGAAAGTAAAGTCCGGATTAGGATCTCCGATAAAGGTTTTGTCAGCATCAGTAAACTTGCCGTCCCCATTCAAATCCACATAGTTAACATCTCCAACACTTGCATCCTTACGACCGGTTTCAAGCAACTGTTGGGTATTCTGGATAATACCATCCATTTTGTATCCATAGAACATTCCGGGTGCATAACCAACTTTATTTTTATGTATAAACCTTTCTGCAGATTTGAAATAATGAGACTCATCCAAATCACCACCAACCAAATCTATGATTTCATTACGCACCTTAGAAAAGTTAATTTCTGTATTCCATACAAAATTGTGGTCTCCCAACTTCTTATCGATATTTGTAGTAGTTAAATTGATATCAAAACCTACGTTTTTGATAGATCCACCATTAACATCAGGAATAGATGTATAAAGATAAGATGGATCTGCCAAAGAAGTTCCAGGTCTAGCCTCTACAATCAAATCATCATTTTGTTTGTAGAATGCGTCAAAACTTAAATTAATACGATCTCTTCTCAAGAAACTCACATCAATACCTCCATTCACTTGCCAGTTGGTCTCCCACACCAAATATGGATTAGCATAAATACCATTTATCAAACCAATACCAAATGCTGTATTTTTTTCTTTATAAGAGGCAATGTGTGCCATATCTTGTCCTGCATTACCGGTTTGACCATAACCCAAACGAAGTTTCAATTGCGTAATCGCATTCTTGATGTCGTTATCTTTCATAAAGGACTCTTGATCGACACGCCATGCAGCACCAAAAGATGGGAAGAAGTCCCAACGATTATCTTTTGCCAATGTAGAAGAACCATCAAAACGACCGGTTGCTGTCAACAAATAGCGTTCATCGTAGTTATAGTTCAAACGAGCAAAATAAGACATCATAGAAGAAGCCCCCTTGTATCCTGATATAGGACCATCAACACCAAGAACAGTATTTTGAAAATCAGGATCGATAAAACGTTCATTATCTCCATATCCATTTTTAATCACACTTGTTCCTTCCCAAGTAGCTCTCCATGCTTCATAACCCAACATTGCACCCAAACGATGTTTCTTAGATGCACCCATCTTCACCTCATAATTCAATGTAGAAGCAAAACGCCAATACATATTGTTTCTCAAATAAAACTGCTGGTTGTTTGCTTTTTTATCTGTCGAATTAGGCAATGCAGGAGAAAAACGTTGTTCTTGAGAACCTGTATAATCGATACCAAATTCATTTCTCCAGGAGATATTTAGCGGGAATTGAATGGTGGCATGCACTTGCCCGATTACATTGTTTGCGTATGAATAAATAGGCGACTGGTTAGCTATACGAACTGCGTTATCCTTTACATCTTGTGCCGATGTTCCACTTAACACCCTATAACTTCCATCAAAATCAGTTGGAGCCAAACTTGGAGGCGTAATCAATGCTTGGTGAAGCATTGTTTCATCAATAGCAGTTTCAGCCAACCCTTCCAAATCACCTTCTGCATCTGCATCAAAACCATCTTGTTTTGTTTTATTGGAACGAGTATAAGCCAACGAAATACCTGCACGCAACCACTTTTTAAGCTGAGACTCCACATTGGCTCTACCATTGAAACGTTGATAGTCTGTATTAATCACCACACCATTTTGTTTGGTATACCCCAAAGAGAATGCATATTGTGTCTCCTTAGAACCTCCGGTGATGGAGATTTGGTGATTGTGACCAATGGCAGTGCGAAAAATTTCATCTTGCCAATCAGTTCCATTTCCTCCAAAACGAGTTGCAGCCACCAACCCTGCGTCCGGAGTATCACCGGAAAACGATGCAACCACGGTTGGATCTGAATAGAAAGAGGCATACTCTTGCAAATTCATCAAATCGTATGTTTTAGAGGCATTTGCCACAGAGAAATTACCTGAGTAAGCAATCTTTGCACCACCCTCTTTACCTTTTCTTGTAGTAATCATGATGACACCATTCGCAGCACGAGAACCATAAATAGCAGTAGCAGAAGCATCTTTCAACACCTCCATTGATACGATATCAGCAGGGTTGATTGAAGCCAATGGATTGGCATCCGCACTCTGTTTACCACCACCAATCGGCATACCATCTACCACATACAATGGAGATGTATTACCTGTCAAGGTAGAGACACCGCGGATACGAACAGAAGCCTCTTGACCCGGTTGTCCTGAACTTGAAGAAACTTGCACACCGGAAACACGTCCTGCCAAGGCTTGATCCACAGAAACTGTTTGTTGTGCTTTCATAGCCTCTTCACCCAAAGATGATAGAGATCCGGTCAAGTCACTCTTTCTCATCTTACCATAACCTACCTCAACCACAACATCTTCAAGCATTTTAGAATCCTCTTCCAAAGAGATATTCAACACTGAAGGTGTTTTTGCAGTCACCTTTTGAGTCTTTGTTGTATATCCCATGTAAGAGATTTCCAACACATCACCATTATTCACGGAAATTGAATAATTTCCATCCATGTCTGTAGCAACACCTGTCGATGTTCCCTTAATTACGACGCTTGCTCCTGGCAAACCTCCCATCGCATCGGAGACTATTCCGGAAATGGTGCGTTGCGCCATCAGACCGAAGCATGCACAGAGCATCATCAAAGACAATAAAAATCTTTTCATTTTAAACCGATTATAATTAATATTAAAAAAAATTTATTTATTCTCACTCTAAGTACAGCTTATTAGATGATTTTCAAACCCTTTTAAATTTCTTTAACAATAAACTATTTTTGAATTTGAAACATCTTTTTACACTCATTACAAAAATTAGTTGCAAATATAATCAAAGCAATCGAATAAATTACATTTTTTTACATAAAATTTACTTGATTAACATTTACACCTAATACTCCACTTAACAAAATCTACTAACCTCCTTTCTTGCATTCATTGAATTTAAACGTAATCATCACACTTACAATATACTTTATTCTTCTTTATATAACTTTTTGCAAAAACATCTTTACCCAATTTACAGGTTCGCTTAAAATGGATTGTACACCTCCATCTAATCAAGTTCTCATTAAAAATAAATCAAAAATCATGCCAAAATATGTTAAATATTGGATTTTGTCGATAAAATTTACCATTTTATCTAATATTTATGATTTGCGGACGCTACATGCAGCGTCCCTACAAGCCAACTTTCAAACAGGCAAATTGTTATTATCTAATTATCAATGTTTTAGCAATTTATTCTTTTTTGTATCCTACTAATCTTTATTTTTTTTTAGAGTGAAAGTTGTGCTAAAAAAAAATCATTTTTTTATTTTCAACAGGTAGAAATACCATAAAAATAACGTGGATTCGACAAATTATAATTCATCAAATCCACGTATATAATATATGATTCCTATAACTTATTTTTCGTAATCTGCCCAATTGGTATTGCGCATATCACCGCTCTTTGCAAATTCAACATGCATACCCAATGATTGTGGCAACGTATGAGGAGTGTGGGTCTTTTTCGCCAATTTAAGATAATCCCACATCAATTCCTTATAATCCGGATGAACACAATTTTGAATAATCGTTTCAGCTCTCTGAATTGGAGATTTTGCACGCAAATCAGCCACTCCATGTTCCGTCACCAACACTTTTACAGAGTGTTCACTTTGGTCTGTATGACTTACCATTGGAACAATTGGAGAAATCTTTCCATCTTTCTGCGTTGAAGGGCAAGTGTAAATGGAAATATAAGCATTTCTTGTAAAATCTCCTGCTCCTCCAATACCATTCATCATCTTCGTTCCTAGAACATGAGTAGAGTTCACATTCCCAAATATATCAGCTTCCAAGGCTGTGTTAATCGTTAATAAGCCTAAACGACGAACCACCTCCGGATGGTTAGACATCTCACTCGGACGAAGCACCAAACGTTGCTTAAAGAAGTCTAAGTTTCCATAAATATCAGACAACACCGGATCGGTAACAGTCAAAGAACAACCGCTTGCAAAGGTAACTCGACCCTCTTTCATTAACGAGATAACAGAATCTTGAATCACCTCTGTGTACATCGTAAATGGAGGCACATCTTTATTTGCTCCTAATGAGCCTAATACGGCATTTGCAACATTTCCCACACCGGATTGTATTGGTAAAAATGATGCAGGAATAATTCCTTTTTTCAATTCTTGCGCAAGAAAATCGGCAACGTTCTGACCAATCTTCATGGTTGTTTCATCAGCCGGAGAAAATGGTGCAGTTCCATTTTTAGCATCCGACTCAACAACTGCAACGACCTTCTTTGGATCAATTTTTAAAACCTCGGATCCTGCTCTATCTTTTACTGTATAAATCGGAATTTCTCTTCTACAAGGAGGATCTGCCGGCTCATAAATATCATGAATTCCTCGCAACTCTTTCGGATGATTATGATTCAATTCAATAATGATATGTTCTGCCAAACGAGCCACTGTAGCTATAATTCCAACTCCGGCAGTCAACACAACCTCTCCATTCTCCGTGATATCCGCAGCTTCAATAATTGCCATATCCATCTTACCATAGAACCCATAACGGATATCTTGCGCAAGATGAGATAAGTGAGCATCGGCATAATGGATGTCTTGAGAATTAATTCCTGTTCTTAAATCTTTATTACTCTGATAAGGTGTTCTAAAATTAATCGCATGCGCTCTTGCCAATGCCCCATCTAAAGCATCACCTGTTGACGCCCCGGTAAACACATTTACACGAAATTCATTCCCTTTTGCATGCTCTTCTTCTGCCAATTTTGCAATTGCTGTTGGAACCAACTTAGGTGCTCCGGATACTGTAAATCCGCTGAAACCTATGTTATAACCATTTTTCACAAATCTTGCGGCTTCTTCTGCCGTCATGTAATTGTATGCCATAAATAATTTCTTAAAACTACCTTAATACAAAAAATTTGCACAAAGGTAATTATTTTTTTTGTATTACTCCCTATTTTAATTACCTATAACTTTCTAATTCCTCACTCAATAACTCCCATTCATACATTCGTTGCTCTAATTCATGCTGTTTCTTTTTGTACTCTTCAAATAGAACGGAGTCATTTGCTCTTTCAGGATTACTCAATTCCAACTCTATTTCGGACAATCTTGTCTCTATCGAAAGAATTGCTGATTCTGTCTCTGCTACTTGTTTTTCGACTTTCCTGATTTTTTTTGCAACCTCTTTCTGTGCCTCGTATGAGAGTTTATTTTCTTTTACTTCTTCTGCCTTTTCTTCTTTTATTTGAGTTCTATTTGCCACATCCAACTCTCGTAAACTCTCCATCTTCTTGGTTTTCAAGAAATCGTAAATTCCCCCTATATGTTCTCTTACTTTATGATTGGAAAATTCATATACCTTATCTACTAAACCATCCAAAAATTCTCTATCGTGAGAAACTATCACTACTGTTCCATTAAAGGATTTAATCGCCTCTTTCAGCACATCTTTGGAGCGCATATCCAAATGATTGGTTGGCTCATCTAAAACTAAAAAATTCACCGGCTCCAACAATAATCTAATCATAGCCAAACGGGTTCGTTCTCCTCCCGACAAAACTTTAACTTTTTTATCAGATGCCTCCCCTCCAAACATGAATGCTCCTAATATATCGCGTATCTTCGTACGAATATCTCCTGTAGCAACATGGTCTATTGTCTCAAATACAGTATGCTCTCCATTCAATAATGAAGCTTGATTTTGCGCAAAATAGCCAATTTTCACCAAATGTCCCAACTTCAATTCTCCACTATAATCCACCTGATCCATAATACATTTAACCAATGTGGTCTTACCTTCTCCGTTTTTTCCCACAAAAGCAACTTTCTCACCCCTCTTGATTGTAATATCTATATCATCCAATATCACTTTTTCTCCATATTTCTTAGTAAGTTTTATAGCCTCTAACGTAATGGTTCCGGAATGTGGTGCAGGCGGAAATTTTAGCCTCAACATGGCATTATCTTCATCATCAACTTCTATAATATCCAATTTTTCCAACTGCTTAATGCGAGATTGTACTTGATTGGCTTTACTGGCTTTATATCGAAATCGCTCTATGAAATCTTCTGTGTCTTGAATCTGTTTCTGTTGGTTTTCGTATGCTCTTAATTGCTGTTCTCTACGCTCTTTTCGTAATTCTACATATTGCGAATAAGATACTTTGTAATCGTAAATTTTCCCTAATGATATTTCTATCGTACGATTGGTAACTGCATCTATGAATGCTCTATCATGGGATACTAATAACAAGGCACTTCCACTTGTTTTTAAAAAATCTTCTAACCATTGAATCGACTCTATATCCAAATGATTAGTAGGCTCATCCAACAATAATACATCGGGCTTTTTTAGCAATATTTTCGCCAACTCGATTCTCATTCTCCATCCTCCACTAAATTCGTTGGTTTGTCGAGAAAAATCACTTCTTAAAAAGCCTAATCCTAACAATGTTTTTTCAACTTCTCCTTTGTAATTACTTACTCCTAATAAATCCAACTTTTCGTTGGCTACGGTTAATTCATCTATTAATTGCTGATATTCAACTGAATCATAATCCTCTCGCAAAGCTAATTCTTCTGATATATGATTTACTTTTTGTTGCAAATCCATTAAATAAGAAAAAGACTTCTCTGCTTCTTCTAAGACTGTCAATCCATCTTCTAGTTCCATTTGCTGAGGCAAATAACCTATGGTTATCTCCTTCGGAAAGGATATTGAACCCTCCGATGCAGACTGCAATCCTGCGAATATTTTTAACATCGTACTTTTCCCTGCTCCATTCTTACCTACTAAGGCTATACGATCCCGCGGATTCACTACAAATGAAATGTCTTCAAACAAACTTAAACTACCGAAACGAACAGAAACTTTATCTACTGATATCATATTTAACTAGTTATTCTGATGAATGTTGTTTTATTGCAACTTCCATAAATTGCTGTTTTTAATCGTTACGTCCAAATTAGAAGTTGCTTAAAATTTATCTTAAGATTCATTATGATTGATTTTGAATCGCTTTTATCTTGCTTTTTTACAAATTCTTAGTTTCAGACGTTTTTGAATCTAATTTATAACTGTTGCAGTGTTTTACATTTTTTTTGCAAAGATACAAGAAGTTCTCAAAATTCACGGAAAATTTATTTCGAGTAGATAAAATATTGTTTAGGAAGCTTTGAGTGCTAAAAAACATTCCTTGACGAATCTCAAAATAAATTTCAAACAACATCAGAATAATTTATTATTTTTCTATATTTGCACGATACGACTTAAGGATAATTAAGGTGATTAATTTAAGGTAAGTTCTATAATTTAGGTCGAGATGATTTTAATTGGAATTTTGCTTAGGCTGATTATATTTGCAAGAGAGCAATGCGAACATCGTGACTAAATGAATATAAGCAAGATAAGTGAAAATAGATTCAAAAGCATCCGAAAGAGAATTTGTAATAAAAAAATTGTAATTTATAGAAGTAGCCTTAGATGTTGTTTAAATTTTATTTCGCGCATATTTGAGAATCATTTTTGAATATATTTTAATTTGCTCTTTTGCCGTTAATAACGGACTATTATCAAAAAGGTGAATAAAAATAGAGCAAAAACGATTGTAAAAATGCCGAAAGTTATGATTTGAATCTGCATATATAAATTCTCAATAAAATTTAAAAACAGCTTCTTAATACAACAAATAATTATTGATCGACTCAAAATGAAAAAAAAACTTATTTATATTGTTGGAAGTTTACTCCTTGCTATCAGCGCAATCAGTATCTACATCTACACTTGTCGAACCTCTATCGCAGAGTCTTATTTATCTGAAAAACTAATCGAAATTGAAAATAAATATGATTTCGATATTAAATATGACAATTTAGAAGTCTTAGGTATCAATTCTGTCTTTCTGAATAATTTGAAAATAATCCCCAAAAAGGAAAAATTTTTCTCCTTATTTCTTAATAAAGCAGAAGTTCAGATTGATTTAATATCGCTGCTAAAAGATAAATTTTACATCCGAACTATACGAATGGATGGTTTGACAATTAAAATTGAACAAGGTGATGCTGAAAACAACTCAAATTCGCCTCAAGATTCTTCATTTTGTCTCATTTCTAAATTGCAAAAATTCACCAAACGATTTTCAACTCTTACTAAAATATTAACACCCGAATCAGATCTCCCAAACGATATTTTATTGACAGAAGTAAATATCTCTATCGGGAATAAAAAACATAAAACCCTTTTTTATCTTCCTGAAGTAACTTTTTTAGGGAATAGTGTTTATTCTCAAATTTTGGTAAAAGAAAATTTCATTAACGAAGTAGGTAGTAACTCTTTTAATAATAATCAGTATTTTATTATTGAAGGTGATTTAAAATCTATAGGGAAAGAAAATAATTTTAAGATCTACTCTTTAGGTGATGAATCAACAGAAATTCCTTTTTTTAAACAAAAATTTAATACTTCTTTAAAGTTTGACACTCTCTTCTTAAAAGCAACAATCGATAAGAATAAAAATGATGACGTTATTGCCAAAGGAAATCTAGCCTTTTTTAACCTTTTCATAAACAATCCTCGCATTTCGAAAAACGAACTTCAAATCAATTATAGCGATTTGCAGTTTCAAACTCTCTTTAGCGATAAATATTTTGAAATTGATAGTTCTAGTGTTTTTCGGATTAATGATATTGAGGGAAAAGTACACTTGTATTTGGAAAATAAAAAAAATCCTATTGTTCAACTTAGTTTAAAAACAGATTCATTCCCATCTTCTAATCTATTCAACTCGTTACCAAGCGGTTGCTGTAACAACCTAAAGGGTATTGAGACCGAGGGAAACTTATTGTTTAACCTTCAACTAAAATTAGATATGGAGAATATTGATAGTTTGAAATTTGCATCTGAACTTTCTTCTAAAAGTTTTAACATCACAAAGTATGGAACTACCGATTTTCGCGAAGCAAACGGACCTATGCTCTATAATGTTTATGACGAAAATAATCAGTTGGAAATTCAATATGAAATGAGCGAAGAAAATGTTAATTTCCGAAAATTGGAGGATATATCTCCTTACTTAAAAAGTGCTGTTATGTTCTCTGAAGATGGTATGTTTTTTCATCATAAAGGGTTTATTGATGAAGCTATCAGGGCTTCTATTATCAAAAACATCAAAGAGAAACGGTTTGCTCGCGGTGGAAGTACAATCTCTATGCAACTTGTTAAAAATTTATGGTTAAGCAAAGATAAAACTGCTTCTAGAAAATTGGAAGAGGCTCTTATCGTTTGGATGATTGAAAATGAACGTTTGGTTTCGAAAGAAAGAATGCTAGAGTTATATTTAAACATCATTGAATGGGGTCCTCACATCTATGGAGCCTCCCAAGCTTCTCATTTCTACTTTAATAAGGATGTAGATAAACTATCTCTAAATGAAGCTATATTTATGGCAAGCATTATCCCTAGACCCAAGAAATTCCATTGGTACTTTGATAAAGAACGGAAACTCAAACCTTTTCTTCAAGATTACTATCAACTTATCGGGACAAAGATGTTGAAACGAGGGGTAATCACTGAACGTCAATTGGAAAAGCTTGAAGCAAATGTTAAAATATCAGGACACGCAATAGCTTATTTGCACCATGCTAAAGATGAGGATATTACATTAATAACGGATACAACATCTTTTAATAATTTAATTAAAACAGATTCGTTACGTATAATCGATGATCTAAATTTATATTTCCCGAACGATGAAAATATTCAAAACCAATCAAATTAAAGAGATTGATAGACTGACGATTAAGAATACACCCATTTCCTCTTTCCTGCTTATGAAAAGGGCCGCACGTGCATTCTTCGAAACGTTATTGCCTCATCTTTCACCAGAAAAAAAAATTTACTTTACGGCAGGAAGCGGAAATAACGGAGGAGATGCTATGGTGATTGCAACACTTCTAAAAAAAATAGGTATCTCTCCTATCGTATTCTGGGTTCCGGGAAAAAATATTTCGGAAGATTGTCAAAAGGCTTATGACGAATTTATTGAGCAAAAAGGTTCGATTGTTTCTGTTGAAAAGATTCAAGATCTGAACTTCGATAAAGACTCTATCATGATTGATGGGCTATTCGGCTCAGGTCTTAATCGTCCTGTAGAGGGTCTTTTTGCAGATGTTATAAAAAAAATAAACGAAAGTAGATGTATAGTCTTTTCTATCGATATTCCTTCCGGTTTGTTCGGTGAAGATAATCAAAAAAACATACCGGAAAATATTATCAATGCGGATTACACGTTTACTTTCCAAATGCCCAAACTATCGTTCTTTCATCCGGAAAATGAAAAATATTTAGGGAAGGTCGAAATTTTAGATATTCAGCTACATCCTAAAGCTTTAGAAGAAATTCCGACACCTTTTTTCTTCACAGAGATGATGGATATACAAAAACTTATCAGACAAAGAAGCAAATTTTCTCATAAAGGAAGTTGCGGACATGCCCTCCTCATTGCGGGGAAATATGGAATGATGGGGGCTGCTGTTTTAGCATCGAAAGCTGCATTAAAAACCGGATGCGGACTTATCACAACTCACGCTCCTAAAAAAGGTTACGAAATAATGCAACTGTCTATCCCTGAAGCAATTGTCTCTATTGACGAAAATGATGAGTGTTTTAGCAAATTGCCTGATATTTCTAAATTCAACGCTGTCGGAATCGGACCGGGACTCGGAACCGACTCTAAAAGTGAATCGGCTCTACATAGTCTTCTTTCGCAAATCGCTTCACCCTTGGTGATAGATGCAGATGCCATCAATATTTTAGCAAAAAATAAAGACTGGCTAAGTCTCCTCCCTAAAAAAACAATACTGACTCCACACCTTAAAGAATTTGAACGTCTGTTTGGAATGTGTAATTCTCAGTATGAAAGATGGTTGACTCAATTGAAATTTTCTACAGAATATAACATTATCATTCTGCTAAAAGGAGCCTACTCTTCTATCTCTCTTCCTGATGGAACATTACATATAAACTCAACAGGTAACCCAGGTATGGCTACAGCAGGTTGCGGAGACGTTCTAACCGGTATGATTATCTCTTTGTTAGCACAAGGGTACACTCCTGAAGAGAGTACACTTCTTGGAACATGGCTTCATGGTAAAGCAGCAGACATTTATGTATGTGACGATGCAATGGAGAGTCTTATCGCTTCATCGATAATCCAAAATATCGGGAAGGCATTTTTAAGTTTAGAGCAAACAACTTAAAGTCATTTCTATAAATCAGGTCGAAGATGATTTTGACTGTCTTTAATTGGATTGAGATAATTTTGAAAAGATATAAAAGTTGTTTAAGGTAAGTTCTATAAATTAATTTTTAGAACTTACTTTAAACTGTTGGTTAACTATAATTTTTATACATAATTATGAACTTACTTACTATAAAAAACTTCTTAATTTCAATCGGTATTATATCAGAACAAATCAATAAAACTGATATGATGATATTGATTGCGATAATATTTGTATTAGCCCTTGCTTGCGATTTTATTTGTAAAAAAATAGCACTCTTTGCATTGCATATCTACTCTCAAGTTAAGCATAAATCATGGGATGAAGATCCGCTCAAAAAGAAGGTTATTGAAAAGTTTGCAGCACTAATCCCGGCTCTGATTTTTAATATTTTTCTTCCTATCTTTTTTGAAAAAGGAGCTGAACAATTTGTGTGGATTGGAAAGATTTGCAGTATCTACATTTTAATAACGGCAATCTCTTTTCTTTTTGCATTCTTGGATTTTCTATACAATCGATATATTCAAAAAAATGGTATTAAAATCTCCATCAACATCATCGTACAAATCATTAAATTGATTATAATTTTCATCACCGTCATCATCACATGTAGCATTTTGATGGGAAAATCTCCTACTTCATTACTAACCGGAATCGGAGCTTCAGCAGCAGTCTTGTCATTTATTTTTAAAGACACTCTGATCAGCTTGATATCAAGTTTCCAACTAACCGGAAATAAAATGCTTAACATCGGAGATTGGATTTGCGCACCCAAACACAATGTTAATGGAATCGTAAAAGAGATTACCCTAAATACAATAAAAGTTCAAAATTTTGATAACACGATAATCACTATCCCTCCTCAAACATTAGTGAGTGAATCTTTTCAAAACTGGAATGGAATGCAACAAAGCGGAGGACGATGCATTAAACGTTCTCTTTTTATCGATATGAATAGTATTAAATTTTGCAATTCAGAACTGATTGATCGCTTGAGACAAGAACCTCTTTTAAGAGACTATTTCATCCTAGAGGAGAAATCTCAGTTCAAAGATAGATATACAAATATAGGTACTTTAAGAGCCTATCTTGAAGCTTACATTCAAACAATACCAACCTTTAATGGAGAACTGACACACATGGTTCGTCAATTAGATCCAACTGAAAAAGGATTACCGCTTGAAATCTATTTCTTTACATCTGAAAAACGATGGGAAGAATATGAAGCGATACAATCAGACCTTTTCGATCATGTATTGGCAATCGTTCCTTTTTTTGAATTAAATGTATTCCAAAATCCATCCGGAACCGATTTAAAGGCTCTGAAAAACTGATTCTGCCCCTACGTTCATATTCTATAAGTGGGTTCTATAAGTCCCCAAAAGTTTATCTACCCACATTTATACTATTTAAATTTAGGGTAAGTTCTGTCAATTAGGTCGAGTTGATTTTGAAGAGCATTTGAGTTAGATTGTTTTTATTCATAAAGGAGCGATGTGTGCATCGTAACTGAATGAATAGCGTACAAAAAGAAAATTCTTATCAGGGAACTGAAATAATTGCAAAAAAAAAGAAATATTCATGAATAAATTCTTATTTTTGCAGAAAATTGAATATTATATTTTTAACATAACAAAATTTAATTATTTATGTCTAAAGTAACCGTTGTAGGCGCAGGAAACGTAGGTGCAACTTGCGCAAATGTACTTGCTTTTAATGAAGTAGCAGACGAAGTAGTAATGCTTGATATTAAAGAGGGTATCTCTGAAGGTAAAGCAATGGATATGATGCAAACAGCTCAATTGCTAGGATTTGATTCTCGCATGGTTGGTTGCACTAATGACTATGCTCAAACTGCTAACTCTGATGTTGTTGTTATCACTTCAGGTATTCCTCGTAAACCTGGTATGACTCGTGAAGAATTATTAGGTGTAAATGCCGGAATCGTTAAAGGTGTTGCAGAAAACATCTTAAAATACTCTCCTAATGCTATCTTGGTTTGTATCTCTAACCCAATGGATACAATGACTTACTTAGCACTTAAGTCTTTAGGTTTACCTAAAAACCGTGTTATTGGTATGGGTGGTGCTTTGGATAGTTCTCGTTTCAAATATTTCTTGTCTCAAGCTTTGAACTGCAATGCTAACGAAGTTGAAGGTATGGTTATCGGTGGTCATGGTGATACAACTATGATTCCGTTGGCTCGCCTAGCTACTTATAAAGGTATTCCGGTTTCTCAACTTATGAGCGCTGAAAAATTGGAAGAAGTGGTTAAGTCTACAATGGTAGGTGGTGCTACTTTAACCGGTTTGTTAGGAACTTCTGCTTGGTATGCTCCGGGTGCTGCAGGTGCTTATGTTGTTGAAGCTATTATCCACGATCAAAAGAAGATGATTCCTTGCTCTGTACTTTTGGAAGGTGAATATGGTGAAGATGATCTTTGTATCGGTGTTCCTGTTATCTTGGGTAAAAATGGTATTGAGAAAGTTGTTGAGTTGGAATTGAATGCTGATGAAAAAGAAAAATTTGCTGCAAGTGCAAAATCAGTAAAAGGAAATATCGCAACTTTGAAAGAGTTAAATCTTATCTAATCTGTAAGATCAACTCAATACATACCTAAGGGAGGGGGCGTCTGATGATGCCCCCCTTTTATTTCGGGGAAGCTATATGATTTTGATTAGTTGTCACTATACAGAAAACAAATAATGTCAATTCTGCGTTATTAAAGCAACTTCTACAAATTAAAAGTGATTTTTAATCTTAACTCTATTACAATATATTAACCTAAAAATTTATAATACTATGGAAATAACAGAAATTAAAATATCTGACGATTGTATCGCATGTGGAAACTGCGAAAGCGTATGCCCAGAAGTTTTTAAAGTAAACGAAAAATCAGAAGTCAATACAAAAGCTGATTTCAAAAAACATTATGATGAGATTAGAACTGCTGCAAGAGAATGCCCTGTAGAAGCAATTATCCTAAAATTGTAATTTTAATGATGTTATTATACACTTGCTATATATCATCTAATGTCATAAAATTAAGCAAGCATCAATAATAGCTACTCTCAAAAACAGGTGCGTCAGAATCGAAAAGACTCTGACGCACTTGTTTTATAAAATTTTTCGAAGTGTTTTTCGATATGAAATAATCAAATTTCAATATTAATTCATAAAAAAGTATCCCAATTAGTTGTTTTTTTTAAATTTATTTTTCTTTATTTGGATAATTTATCATTCTAAAACCAATGTATCATGAAACATTTCAACGCAAAATTCATCTTTGCATTGTTAGTTTTTAGTATAAATGTATCCTTACTAAATGCTCAAAGACATTTTTATTTAAATTTGTCTAAACAATGCCTTAGTGCTGAATCGGCACTTACAAAAATTCAACAAGAGTTCGAAATTGATCCCAACAGTCATTTTAAATTAATCAATGACACAACGGACAGACTTGGTATGCAACACTTGACCTATAAGCAGTACTTGTACGATTTTGAAATCGTGGGCTGTATGGTTCTTG
>JAEIGA010000613.1_pt1 | contig 52843 bp, 42 predicted proteins | sample 9270691 | NCBI WGS metagenome assembly JAEIGA01 (sample SAMN17057246, study PRJNA624740) | gut metagenome | biome: biome; isolation source: fecal sample | host: Bos grunniens | place: China: Xizang | collected 2019 | reverse complement strand
TCAAAGAGAGGTAAAGGTGAAAACTTATAAAAAAGAAGATCATTGCAGCCCTAGGGCTGCAATGATCTTCTAAAAAGTTATAACTTTGTCCTAATAAAACTAAGTAAAAAAACTGTAACGGTTATTTAGGACTAGTCAATTGAAAATATACCATAATGTTGCAGACGCGTAATACGACGTCTCTTCTATTACACGCACGTCCGCGCGTTTCTACGAGAGGGCAGGTTCACCAGATGTGTGGATTACCCCAAATAATTATGAATATGAATTATGCATTTCTATTACACGCACGTCCGCACGTTTCTAAGAGAGGGCAAGTTCACCAGATGTGTGGATTACCCCCAAATAATTATGAATTATGCATTAATTCACAGGCTATACTCAATGTACGTATTCACCTCTTCCGCCACCCATTTTGCCTGAATCGACTCTGATGCCTTAAGCTGGGCGACTATTGATTTTACTCTGTCAAGATAAGATTCACGTCGTGCCACCTGCTTCAAGAATAAGGCGATCGCAGACAATGCCCTCTTATCCGTTTTATGAATATCATCCACGGATTTCGACAAATATCTGTCGATTATCTCGTCGTTTGCAATATCTTTCATAAGCAGACGGGAATGAAGAGAGTATCCAATCAGCATCTTCTGCCATTCCGTCGCATCTGCAAGATTTTTCACAATATCTCCCGCATAATCAAGTCTGATCAAAAGATTTCTCGACAAGTATTCCGCAATTTCCTCATTGAAGGCTTCCGACACCCACTTGTCTGCCACCTCACGAGTGAAACATTCCGTCGGCATAATGATTGTGGCAATAAGCATAGTCTCTCTCTGACGCAACCCCCACAAATTTTCAGCAAGTTCTGCATCCGGCTCTATCTCCGCTGTCAACTCCCTCAGGCGAGGATAAGTCACACCAAACGTCAGTTTATAGCCCAAATGACGCAATCTAGCTGCTGTGCTTCCATCCATCGACAGACGAAGCATCTCTTTCACCTTACGAACTCTTTCACGGAGTTCCATTGTCTTATTAACTTTTTGCATAATTCTATATTCAACGGGAGGATTTGAAACCATCCCTTACGATTCTATTTTTTAATGTTTTGAACGAAATCCATTTCAGCAATTCAGCAATTCAGCATTTTGCATTTAGCATTTTGCATTTAGCATTTAAAAAGGGTATCCTACAGCGAAATGGAATGAAAAATCGTCGTTCCAATTCATGCCATGTGCCGTACGCCACTGTGTGCCCTTATCAATTCGAGATGGATCGTGGAATTTCAGACCGAGGTCGAAACGGATCAAGAAGTAAGAGAAATCTATTCTCAACCCGGCACCTCCTGCCAACGCAATCTGCTTATAGAATTCATTTATAAAGAATTCTCCACCCTGCTGATCTTCGTTTTTATCTTTATATAAAGTCCAAACATTTCCTGCATCGACAAATGTGGCAAGCTCAAGTTTCCAGAACAACTTGATGCGGTACTCCAAATTCAACAAAAGATTAATATCTCCCGTCTGAGCGAGATAGTCGTTAGTAGACGGAAATTTACCGGGACCAAGTGTACGAACCGCCCAACCTCTCACGCCACTCGCTCCACCACCATAGAATCGTTTTTCAAACGGCACTCCGTCTGAATTTCCATACGGCACAGCGACACCGGCTTTCGCATGGTAGACAATCCTACACTTCTCGTTGATATACTGGTTGAAAGCATATTCCAATTCCGTCTTCACATATTGAGAATATGGGACTTCAAAAATCATATTCTTGCCACTAAATTCATCCGTATCGAATTTACAAATATGACTGAAAAGCTGGAATGTATTTCCTCCTGTCTCAAAGCTTGCCTTGAATAATTTCTTGTTCAGCAATCTCTTGCTCGACATATTATCGAACGTATAAGTGAATCCCGTGCATAGAATCTGGTGGTCTGTATAGTTGTAGAGCAGAATCGGATTCGTATGTTCGTTGAAATACTTGTCACGAAAAGCGTCTGCATCCTCCATTTTCACAAGATTATAGTCGAGGAAGTCGATCTCAAAATTATAGAAGCGACGACGTTGCCATTTATACTTCCATCCAAGGCTTAGTTGGTCTCGCCTATACCCCATCTGCTGGACACTGAAAGCCGCATGAAGTTCTGTATTCGCATTTATACGGCGCTTGAAATCACGAGTCAAGAACGGGAACAAAACACGAGGAATGGCAAGTGTGACACTGGCTCCATAATCACGAATTTTGTCATCAGTGATGTCCATTCCACTGATTGCTTCCTGAGAATAACTTATTTTGAATGTCAGACACTCAGAACCATGAAAAATATTATGATGACTCCATCCCAATGTGCCGCCGAAACCGAAGTCGCCGGATGTGGTAGTGGCCTCCACATTGGCAGATATCGATTTCATCTTTGTCGGAGAGAGCGTGATTTGGCAATCCACCTCATTGGCATCATTATGTTTGTCGTTGAAGTTGATATAAGCAGCTCGCACCACACCAAGAGAATTGAACTTAGACAAAGTGAAATCTGAACGCATTGAATTATACAACTCGCCTTTGCTAAACATGACATTATCTTCAATCACAGAAGAACGGAGGAATGGCTTGTGCAAATACTTCATCAAAATACCCTCTTCTGTCCTGGCACTATCGTAAGCCATCACCTCAGTATACGACACATTCGGCTTGTCGAGAGTGATAACGGAAACATCACCAATCCTATACTTTGTATGTGGCACATCCACTCTGCTTCCATCAGAACGTGTCTTGCTGAACGGTTTGAGTTCCAGCGTAAGATCCACCTTGTGATCGCCGACAGTGGTATCAGCAGTATAAGTGATGTAATCCTTTGTGAAATAGAAATATCCGTGTCGACGCAAAAGACTCGACATATTATTGCGCTCCGCATCAAGTTCATCGCTGTCGAAGAGCATTCCCGTCTTCAGTTTCGACTCATAAAATCTGTCTGTCTCCACAATCTTTTGGATCGCGGAATCTCCACGATAATCGAAATCAATATTCTCAATTCGGAAAGGTTCCCCCTCGTCGACATGATAAGTCACGACAGCACGTTTTTTCTTGAACTCCACGTCGGAAGAAGCCTTAGCATTCATAAAGCCTTTGGCTCTGTAATATTTCTCCAACTGACGCTCGGATTGTATACGCATCATCGAGTTGTAAATCACTGGCGGCTCGCCCATTTTACGAAGAGCGCGTCCCAAATGTCTTACCCGACCGTTACGCTTAATTGAATCTTTTCTGGAAAGACTATATAGACGGAGGTGCGCTCGGAAAAGACCGAAAATTTTCAAATTCGGCTGCTGACGGATATACGACTTCGCGTCGTTCTCCTTCAACTGCGAATTCTTTACATCCAACTTCACGTCGTCGAGCAAAAAATCTCCGTCCGCCACATACTTCACGGGCGAACAGGCGGAAAATAAGATCAAAAATATTGTTATTACTAGTAAATATGCTTTTTTCATATATTTTTAACCTTTTCTGCAAAGGTTTTGCAAATATATCCTTTTTATCACTAAAAATTTATTATAACTTTGCTTTAATCATTGATTGAATGAAAAAATTAATAAATAAGATATGACACTGATAAAATCGATTTCTGGAATCAGAGGAACTATTGGTGGAGGCACAGGAGATAACCTAACACCACTTGACGTAGTAAAATTCACCGCAGCATTCGGCACATGGATTGCCAAGAGAAACGGAAAGAAGACGGCGACAATCGTTGTTGGTCGCGACGCGAGAATTTCCGGACCTATGGTAGACTCTATCGTGACTGGCACACTTGTCGGTCTTGGAGTGAATGTTGTGAACATCGGACTGGCTTCTACTCCTACTACTGAAATCGCAGTTGTAAATGAGAAAGCAGACGGAGGTATCATCCTTACCGCAAGCCATAATCCTAAGCAGTGGAACGCTTTGAAGCTTCTTAACGAAAGAGGAGAGTTCCTTTCTGACGCAGACGGAAAGGAAGTGTTGAAGATGGCAGACAACGACGAATACACATTCGCTGAGGTCGACAATCTTGGACAGGTGAAATATGTGAACAATTACGACGATATCCATATCGACAAGGTATTGGCATTGAAGCTTGTAGACGTAGAGGCAATCAAGAAAGCCAACTTCACTGTCGCTATCGACTGCGTCAACTCAGTCGGAGGAAATGTTTTGCCAAAGCTTCTTGAGCGTCTTGGCGTGAAGAACGTAAAGTGCTTGAACTGTGAGGCCACAGGACATTTCGCTCACAACCCAGAGCCAATTCCTGCAAACTTGACAGACATTGCTGATCTTTGCAAGAAGGAGAAGGTTGATGTCGGATTTGTTGTCGATCCTGATGTTGACCGTTTGGCAATCATCACAGAGAACGGCGACATGTTCGGTGAAGAGTACACTTTGGTATCCGTAGCCGACTACGTATTGAGCAAGACTCCAGGAAATACAGTTTCCAACCTTAGCTCTACACGTGCTCTACGTGACGTGACAAAGCGTCGTGGCGGAGTCTACAATGCAGCAGCTGTAGGAGAGGTCAACGTGACAACTAAGATGAAGGCTACAAACGCAGTCATCGGTGGTGAGGGCAACGGAGGAGTGATCTATCCAGAAAGCCACTACGGAAGAGACGCATTGGTAGGTATCGCATTGTTCTTGACTCATCTTGCCAACAAGGGAATCAAGGTAAGCGAGTTGAAGAAGGAATACCCACTATATTTCATCTCAAAGAACAAGATCCAGCTTACTCCAGACATCAACGTCGACAAGGTGCTTGCATCTATCAAGGAAGCATACAAGAACGAGGAGGTCAACGACATCGACGGAGTAAAGATAGACTTCGCTGACAGCTGGGTTCACTTGAGAAAATCCAACACAGAGCCAATCATCCGTATCTATTCAGAGGCAGCGACAGAGGCTGAGGCAGAAAAAGTAGCAAAGGAGATCATGGACGCTGTAGCAAAAATCACAAAGAAATAAGATTTGTTTGAATAATTAGGGTTCAGGGCAGAAATGCTCTGAATCTTAATTATTGTTAAACGCTGATCAAATCTACCGAATTTATCATTTAACCGATACATTATTATGATATATTTGCAAGGAGTTTAATATTAATCTAAGTTACAATATGAAAAAACATTTATTAATGCTGCTCTCATGGACTATGTTGGCATTGGGAGCAATCTCATTCGCCTCTTGTGGCGATGACGACGATGACGACAAGGGATCATCTTCAAATTCATCTTCTATTGTTAAGAAATACGAAGGCAAAAGCGGGGCCTCGATCGACGGTGACGATGTAGTATATGTGCTAGGAAACGAAATTACTGTTTTTCATTTTTCTGGCGACAAAATAGAGAGTGCTACCTCTTACATCAATTATCAGAATGAAACATTAGCGAAAGCCGCCTACGAAGAGGGAAAGAAAGCGAATCCTGACCTCAAAATTGATGGCACAGTCGTTTACTCTTCTATGGATGAGGATGAATTTCAAAATGCAAAAGGATTTACAAAAGAGCAATACTGCAAATTATTGAACGGAGATTATTCCGACCTATATAAAGATTATGGTGGTTTTTAAATCTAGATTTTAGAAACCGAAGATTAATCACAAGATTATTGAATAGGTATTTTAATCTATGATCCAAAAAAATAAGGATGTTGCATTATTTTCATGCAGCATCCTTATTTTTCATTTGACATATAGTGTTTACTTAGCGATATTTACCTTGAACGTTTTTCCATCAACAACAATCATGTAAATGCCTTTATCAAGAGCAAATTCTGTGTTTTGTGAATTTGTCGTCACAGGCGTAAAACGGACGAGCTTGCCATCGATACTGTAGACCATAAGTTTATCATTTATCTCTGGTACCACTACACGATTACCAAACACATACACAGCATTGGATTTGTTGGAATCGACAATCTGGAAGTCTGTCGGTTCCATTTCATAGTTATAATAAACAGAAATCTCTTCATTATAATATACCGTGCCATGTAGAGAGTCCAACACTGGGAAACAATCCAATTTGTCCGTAGGCAAAACCATAGCTCTCAGAGCAGGTTTTCTTTCCTCAATTGTCTGATAAAACGGTTGTGTGCCGTCTGTTGTTCCTTCATTTAACAAGAAAGCCACAGCTCCACTTGCAAATGTTGCAGAATCCACGACCGTAATATCGTATGGTTCTGGAATAGAAGTCTCATTGACACCATTCAAAACGCTGTCGCACCCAACTAAAGTAAAACATTTGGTCACTTCCACACTGTCTGGATCAGGAAGATATGACTCAAACTTTCCTCCAGAAATTGATCCATAGCATTGTTCTCCACTAACCTTTCCTGCATTAAAGCTGTGGCTTATTTTGTAGAAATCATCACCAGCCAAGCCTCCAGCATGAGTTTTTCCTGTAATCTCACCAATATTGTAACAGTAATTGATTTGAGGATAACTTACAGGGCCATCACCTTTGTCTTTTCCGGATGTTCCCGTAATACCTCCGGCAACAGATCCTGTTACAGGACCATCATTTCCACAGCGTTCTATCAGCCCCTGGTAATTATGAGCAGTGATTCCTCCCGCTTCTCCTCTAGCTGTCATTGTCATTATGACTCCATGATTTACACATCCATATATAGTGGCCAATCTGTTTTCTCCACAAATTCCGCCTACATTCTTTTTACCTTTAACCGTCGCATAGTTTTCACAATTTACAACAAAGCCATTATTATTTGCAGTTATGCTACCTGCATTGCCATAGACATCCTCATTTTCAAAATGAGAATTGACTATTTTTAAGTTTTTTATAGTGCTATAAGGCCCGTTCTCTGCAAATAAACCAAGATAATACCAATCACTACCTTTACAGAATATACCACTTATTGAGTATCCGTTTCCATCGAAACAAGCATTGTATTCACCCAAACTTTCAGCACCTATCGGTATCCACATTCTCAATGTATCTGCAATTGAATCCGTATTTGACAAATCCACGTCGTTCACAACTATATCATTCATCAATTTCGCATTAAGCGTAAGATTCTGCCACTCATTTATCTGGTTTGCAAAATCGTAAAGATCATCTGCAGTGTAGATAAGGAACGTTCCGTCTTCATCCAGACGTTGGTCTTTTCCACATATTTCACATGTCAAATTCTGATATTTATGGACATGATAATCACAATGTACGCATACATTGTTTTCCATTTCATGATCGTGTTCCAAAGAATCTTTCTCATTAGAATAGAAGCCAACACAAGGGCTTGATTGATACACATCTTTGCCAACAAACATAGGGAGAGTATCTTTTGACAAATCCTGATGCCATACAACAGATCCACCTGTAGAATTGGAATTCAGCAAGAAACATATTTTGCCAGAAGTGAAATCTTTTGTATTGTACGGTTGGGGCACACTAAATTTTTGAGTCTGACGACATTTGGTTGAATCATAATAACAATTCTTTACATAAGAGACTGTTGTTATTCCACAGACATCCTTGAAATCACCTTCAAACGATCCCGCACTGTAACAGTTTTCTATAACTCCCGTATTGAAAAAAGAAATTCCTCCTGCAGAAGTCTTAGCTGTTTTTGCGACCAAAACACCACTAAATCCACATTCAGCAATTGCACCAGAATTATATCCGGCAATACCACCAATGCCTTCTTCAGGTGACTTTATAGTCGCTGTACTGTAGCAATGTCGGATTTTGTTAAAATTCGCTCCACTGATACCACCTCTATATGGAGTACTGTAAGAATTATTAAGTCCATCTACAATGGAATTATATGATTCACAATTCTCTATAGTTCCATGGTTGCAACCACAAATAGCTCCAATATCATTGTTCGCAGAGAAATACGAATCTTTGATTATCAAGTTTTTAACTATAGACTTTTCCGAACAAGTTCCGAAAAATCCAAAACTATACAAATCTTTGTTTGGGCTGACAACAAGACCTGAAATGGAATGGCCCTTTCCATCGAAGAGACCATCATACTTCTCTAATAATTTGCCACATATTGGATTCCAAAGTTTAACACCTTCATAATTTCCGTCAAACAATTCCGGCTGAAGATTATTGACAATAATATCCGCAGTCAAAACACCATTTGCGTCAACAGATCCTTCATTGACAATAGACGCAAACTCATAAAGTTCATCTACATTTCCTATCTGATAAGGATTGCCTGCACTGCCATCTCCATTAATGGCATAACCACAAACACAAAACAATAATCCCAAAACTGTACTTAAAGTTTTTTTCATATAATTAATATTTTTAGAATCACATGTTGCAAAAATACAGGAAAACAGATTGCAATATATTACATTCATGTGAAATCAATTCGCAAACAGTGTAAAAGTCTCACATAAGTATGAATATTGAAAAATGGAATTTGCTTACTTGCATATCTAAAATATAATTTCTATCTTGCCAATTGTTTGCAGAAAATTGATAAAATATCATTGCTCTGATTCTCAAATGAAAAAAATTATTATTCTGACATTATCCATTTTGCTGAATAGCATATTCGCATTCGCGTCGCCTTTCTCATTCTCTTTTGATGAGACGACGGGAGAGGCTACGCTTCTGTCTGCTGAGAAATCACTGTCAAAAGCAGTGGTGATTCCAGACAGTGTGGAGAATGGAGGCAAATACTATGCAGTCTCTAAAATTGCCAAACAGGCATTCGCCAAATGTGGCAAGATGGAGACGGTGAAATTGCCGTCTAAACTAAAAATTATCGGTCCGACCGCATTTGCTGAATGTAGCAAACTGAAATCCATAGTCATACCTGATGGCGTTGATGTCATTCCTCACCATTGTTTCTTCTTCTGTGCATCACTTGAATCGGTGACACTACCATCTTCATTGAAATCCATCGAACATGATGCTTTCATCGCTTGCAGATCTTTGCAGACTATATATATTCCAAAGAGTGTCCATCATATCGGATCATGGGCTTTTGGAGAAAACCTTGCCCTGAAATCCGTGGATTTTGAGTCTGGCAACAATAAGTTATCAATAGGCGACCATGCTTTCGACCGTAGCGGATTGGAGACGCTGGTCATCCCGTCGTTCGTGGATTCTCTTGGAGAATACGTGTTCAACGGATGCGGTTCACTGAAATCAGCAATCGTAGAAACAGACCTCGACACTCTCCCAAAAATGACATTCCACGGTTGTGAGGACATAACTGAATTATCGTTGAACGGGGCAATGAATGCCATTGCGTATGGCGCATTTTCCGACTGCAAAAAGTTAGCAAGCATCACACTGCCAACAACATTGAAAGAAATAGGCGTTAACGCGTTTGATGGCTGTAAAAATCTAACAACCATAAATTTGCAAAATCTCCCGTCGCTACAGGCGATAGGAGAAGCAGCTTTTTCAGGCTGTGAGAAACTCGAACGTGTCATCCTACCAAACGGAATTAAGAAAATTGAAGACGGCACTTTTATGAGTTGCCATTCATTGATAGAGATAATAGGAGCAAATGTAGAATCAGAGGCAGAATTCTCCTTCTACGATTGTCCGAAGTTGAAAACTAAAAAGTTTGCCAAATGAGAAATATATTCCGCGCTATAATAGCAATGCTATCTCTTGCTTGCTGCACCCCAAATGATGGTGTAGATTCTCACGCACGCGTGAAAACATCCAAAGAGAATACCAATAATGAGACGAAAGAAATACCATCTATCTCATACAAAGAGTTTCTTGACAAAATTTATGATTTCGAACACGATTCGACACAGACATGGACCAACAAATCTGGCCGTGCTATCGTGATTGATTTCTATGCCACATGGTGTGCGCCATGCCAAAAGATCGCGCCCAATTTGTTGGAATTGTCGAAAACCTACAAAGGACAAGTTGATTTTTACAAGGTCGACACAGAAAAAGAGGAACGACTTGCGTTAGCATTCAACGTAAGATCTGTGCCTACTCTAATGTTCATTCCTAAAGAAGGCGAGCCTTATTTGAGCGTTGGATATATCTCAAAGGGAGAAATCAAACAGATAGTCAAGGAGTTGGTGAAGTATTAAATGCTGAATGCTAAATAAAAAATGCAGAACAAAATGCAAATACTATAATTCAGTATCTTACATTTATAATTTCTAATTTAATTCAGCATTTATTTGCGCACTATCAATTTTTCATAATAAATGAGGTCATTCCTCATCACTTTTAAAAGATATAGTCCTGACGGAAATTCAGAAATCAACAATTGATTTGAATCAACACATTTTAGTTCACAACCATCCATGGTACACAAACAAGCTGAACAATTATCCAAATCAATTCTTACTATTTCAGACGTTGGATTCGGATATGCCACATTTTTTTCTCGTGACCCTAAATTATCAATTCCACCATTCTGACGAAAATAGACCTTTTCATAATCATTAATATCATATTGTTTGTTTTGCTCTATTATATAGTGAGGTTTGTCATCAAAATATATATCCTTTATATAAGATATAAGAAACGTATCTGACTTTGATTCTATTAAAAAATTCCAAAGTGGAGCAAATAAAGAATCTGTTTCTTCTTTTTTCATATACATTATACAATTGGAATCACCAACAAAATCGGACAAATTTGCGATCAATGTATCAATAGCTGTTTGCCTTGTAAACATATTTTCAAAAGGCTTTTGACAATTATAGATGTTCATAAAATCTCCGCAGGCATCTATTGTAATATATGTAGAGTCTTCTTTTGAAGCATAAAGTAGAGTATAAGGATTACAACCTCCAGAAAACATTTCCCTCGATTCTATGCCAATCACATAATAACCTGGAGGCACCAATATAGTATCATATACCACAAAAGGTTCTTTAGGAGGCAAAATGATCGTTTCCATATTAATAATAGTATCAATTTCAGACATCAATATACCAACATTGTAGCCATCTATTGATTCAATATTTTTTTTTGCATAATCCCATGCAAAATTTATTGCTGAATTTTCACTTTCAAAAGCAGTGACATTTACACAAGTCAACAGCAAGAGCAATAATAAAAAAAAGTTTTTTCTTATCATCATTTCAAAATTATTTGTTTGACAATTTGTTTTTCACTTGTATTTATGGTTATTGAATAAACACCAGATGGAAAATACGATAAATCTAAATCCAATCGCAAAGATTTTTTTCCCGTAAGTTCATACACCCCTGTTCCATTTGTGTTTGTTATAACCAAAGAATTTATTTCAGAGTTTGCCACCACTGTAAATTTACCACAAGAAGGATTAGGGAAAATGCTAATATCTACATCATCCTCCATAATTTGATTTGATGTCAATGGGTCTTTCTCAAAGACTCCTTTATATGTCACTATTTCTCCACAATTGTTGAATAAAGTCAATTCATAAGTTGTAGGAACAAAAGCTTTTCCTGATTCTGTCTCTATCTCATTTTCTAAAGAAGCATCACTACTATACCAAAGTTCAATAGATCCATTTCTAAAGATATTATCAATTCGTTTCTTTATAATAAAGTCTCTATCTTCATAATAAAATTTGTCTGTAGAATAATAAATCTTTTCTTTTCCTTTATATTTTATTGTTAAAAGATAAGAATTTGCATTTTCTACATAAAAAGATAGCTTTCCTATTCCAGATTCACTAATTGTTGCCTGTTGGCAACGTCCATATATCGAATGTAATCCATTCTCATCTTCTCTTTTTGGAGACAATCCAATTATTGCTCTTTTATTGCCTGATTGAAGTAACATTTCAGAAAACAGTGTAGCAGTCTCTGAAAAATCTAAATTATATAGTACATCGTCACATTCCCCTCCCCATCCAAAATTAGTTCGAAAAAAAGGAGTCTCTGCACGTTTTTCAAATCCAGTTATGACATAAATATGTGTTGAATGTCCTCCAGTTGAGAATTCAACTGTTGAGGATGTTATAACAGGTCTTCCTGCTATTAATTCAGAGACTAATATTTCTGTCCATTCAGAAACAGAATATGTAAAATGATCCCAGCTTCTTCCACTGAACTCCTCTGTGCATATTTCACCATAACAGTTATACCTAATTAAATCATTACCTACTAAATATCTTTCTATATTTTTTATACTTGATATAGAGGATGTACATCCTAGATTAGTACCCAACATAAATGAACAATCTCTTATTAAAGTTGAAATTTGATTCATGTTTTCCATTGAAGATTCAACATTTAGTCGAAATGGCATAGAATCCCACTTATATATACTATTATACTCCTCTCCTTTATATGAGAATGTCACAGACTCTGGGTATTTCCATTTCCATAACACCTGCGCTAAAGCAATAGAACCACAGCCAGCAATAGCATGTTCACAACCTCCTTCAATTGAAGGCATCTTGGCATTATATGATATTTTGTTAGGGTTATTAGAAACGCTCAATGTGCCGTTTTTATCATAAGAATAAATTTCTCCTTCACAACCATATTGATTCCATCTAACAGCACCTCCTCGAAGTGAATCATACAATAAGTTAGGAACTCCTGCAATTTCAATACCAGAAGTAGCCCCATAAGAAGGAACATAGTTATCACTCAAATCCTGCCATTTTGCTTTGGATTCAGAAAATTCAGTTTCACTTCGTAATCCAGACTCTGACTTTTTCTCTCTTCCCAAAATTACGGTTTCACAATCATCTAAAAAACATAGTAATCCATCGTTGACTATACTATCTTTTGATTGAAAATACCCTCTATTAGAATATGCAAGAATAGGATCTGAATTATCACTTGCTGAAACCAAAACAAAACCTCCTGATTCAAAATTGAATGCATACATAGTAACAGTAGAATCAGAGTTAAATGTCACAAAATTTTCTATTTTATCTTTTTAAAAGAATACTTCATAAAATTTTTTGCCACACTAAGAGCATCAATTAAATCAACACTTTCAGCGTACAAAAAACAATATGGAAAACACATGATGACAATCATTGCCATCCTCATAAAATTAAAAGCACGAAACATAACAAACAAAAGTCTACCATTTTTTGCAAAAATACAAAAAAAGCAGAACAACAGTTTGCGTTTTAACAAAAAAAATACAATTAATTACAAACGCACATTATTTATGAGACAACACTATCGTATCCAACAAATTCATTTACAGAAAAAAAATGCAGAACACTATAATTTAGCATTCCGCATTTATTTCTAATTTAATCAAATTGTCACTTTCGCAAACGGTGGAAGATGATATAGTTTTGTCTCGTAACCGTGACCTTATTTGCAATCTTCCTCCAAGAAGCATCCGTAGAAGCCGTAGTCTTTTTCCGATTCTTCCTTTGGCACGATATAGTATGTTCCTTCTGCTGATCCACAAACTTCTCCTTCTGGAGACAAAAGTTCAATATGTAGAGTCACAAACTTGCGTAAATCTTTGACTTTTGTAGCCTTAAGTTTAATTTCCGGCCAAGATGATTTCACACTTTTAATGAACTTCACCTCCAATCTGGCAGTCACAGTTGCAGACTGTTTGAAGTAGTGAACCCACCAGGCACCAACCTCGTCAAGCATCAACGACTGGATACCACCATGCACCACTCCACACCATCCGTCGTAATGTGGTTTACTCTTCCATATTCCGATCATCTCTTCTCCATCTACGTAAAACTCCATCTTCAAACCGAGGGGATTTGTCGGGGAACAAGCGATGCAATCATATCCTTCCTGACCAAGCCAAGGACTTCTAACTTTCTTCATCATATTTCAACATAAAAAGAGACGGAGTGCACATCGTATAAAAAGAGACGGAGTGCACTCCGTCTCTACTATTAATAATCAAATCGTCACTTTTGCGAATGGAGGTAGCGACACATCACTGAAATCTCCATCTTTGTATTTGAAATATCCAGTGATGCCGACCATAGCGGCATTATCCGTAGTATATCCGAATTTAGGAATATAAATATTCCATTTGTAGCGACGGGCGTGATCCTCAAACGCTGCTCTCAACGCTGAGTTTGCCGACACACCACCAGCCACAGCAACGTGGTTGATTCCTGTCTGCTTGACCGCCTTACGAAGTTTGTCCATCAATATTTCCACCACAGTCGTCTGCAACGACGCACACAAATCATTGACATTCTCGGCCACAAAATTCTCATTCTTGGCAATTTCGTCACGCAATGTGTATAGGAAAGATGTCTTCAAACCACTGAAACTATAATCAAGACCTGGAATATGTGGTTTGCAAAACTTGAAAGCTTCCGGATTACCCTCCTTAGCCAACTTATCCACCACTGGACCACCAGGGTAAGGAAGCCCCATCACTTTAGCGCATTTGTCGAACGCCTCACCAGCCGCATCGTCGATAGTCTGACCGATGATATTCATCTTGTTGTAGTTTTCCACCAACACAATCTGAGAATTACCACCCGACACAAGCAGGCATAGGAATGGGAAAGGCGGACATTTGTGTTCAACATCCTTTTCCTCGATGAAATGGGCTAAAATGTGAGCCTGAAGATGATTGACATCTATCAACGGAATGCCCAACGACAAAGAGAATCCCTTCGCAAAAGATGTGCCGACCATAAGGCTACCCATCAATCCCGGACCTCGCGTGTATGCCACAGCATGAAGCTCTTCCTTCTTCAATCCGGAACGTTTGATTGCCTCACTTACCACAGGCACAATGTTCTGCTGATGCGCGCGTGATGCCAACTCAGGCACCACACCACCATAACTTTCATGCACTTTTTGACTCGCAATCACATTGGACAAAAGGATATTGTCCTGCAAAACGGCAGCAGAAGTGTCGTCGCACGAAGATTCTATCGCTAAAATGTTTATTGACATTTTCAAATCTTTTTATTTATCACTAACTTTGTAGCATTATTCAATGACTGCAAAATTTATACAAAGATAAAAAAACTTACTTACATAGTGCTTATTCTTGCCGCACTTGTTTTCACACTATTCACTGCGGCGTATTTTGTATTGCAAAATGAGCAACTACAAAGTAAGGTTGTACGCAAAGTAACGAAAGAAATCGAAGCTCGTACTGGAGCGGATGTTTATCTTGACAGAATCGACTGGAATTTTCCTAACGCATTCATAATAAACCAGTTCTACATATCTGACGAAGAAAAAGACACTTTGCTTTATGTCGACAGAGCAAAGGTGACACTTAATGTGCTTCCTCTTCTCAAATCGTGTATCAGCTTCAGAACAATCCAGTTCACAGAGGCAGATGCAAGAATAAAATATCTGAAAGATCGTAATAAATACAACTATGATTTCCTCGTAGATGCGTTTACTACGCCTAACGACACTACGTCGCTCGACTGGGATTTTGATCTTGAGTCGCTCGCTTTCACCGACTGCAAAATGGATTTTGTTACTGACGACGCGATTATTCCCGTCGACAGTGTCTTCTGCCCACAACATATTGCGCTAACCGACATCAACGGAGCTTTGTTCATCAAGGAATCTATGTTCTCCAATTCTCAAGAATTCCGTTTGCACCGTCTACACTTCAAGGAACGCTCCGGACTTGAATTGAGCAATCTCTCCACCACAGTGACTGTATCCGACGATGAAATCAATTTCGATGAGTTTGTGACCCAAACACAAAACAGCCAACTCGCATTTTCGAAGGCATCTATAACACTTCCTAAAATACGAGAAAACTTACACAGATTGGAAGATGGCAGAATAGACCTTTCATTAAGGCCTTCCTACATTCATCTTGCCGATTTCTCATCTCTTTTCCATTCGTTCAAAAATTCAAAAGACGATATACGTCTGAGCGGAAGCATAATCGGGACAAGACGTGAAATGAATTTGAAATCCATCCAAATGGACATGGGAGAAACAATGACTTTCGACGCAGATTTCAAATTCACAGACTTTTTCAATATCGACTCTCTTGGCATCGACGCGGACTTCAAATCAATCACGTTGACTGCTTCCGACGCAAAAAAGCTGGGGCAATTGATTATCGACCGCCCTGTTTATCTTCCTCCCGTAGCTGATTCGCTTGGTATGATAAGATTCTCAGGAATCGTATACGGAAAATTCAAAGAACTTTACGCAGAAGGAAACCTAACCACAGACGGTGGAACTATATCCACCGACGTAGTAATCAAAGCAGACGACAACAAATATGAGAAATTCAATATCATAGGAGCCACAGCTGCAAGAAACTTCAATCTCACCAAACTGTTTGGAAAAGAGAGTGGTTTTGGGAAAACAGCATTTGAGCTAGAGGTCGACATCCAGAAAATCGAGGCAGACAAGTTTGAAATGGAACTTGCCGGAAGAATCGACACAATCTACTTCAAAGACTATCTCTACCAGGGTGTGACAATCAACGGAAAGCTTAACGATAGAAGTTACACCGGAAATTTCACACTCAAGGATGACAATATCAACTGTGAATTTGAGGGAAGCATCAACATGAAACACAAAGACATGCCGGTGATGAACTTTGTGGCAAGTGTGAAAGACGCGAATATTGACAAACTTAACTGGATTGAGTCGGAAGATCCAATCACCGTCTCATTCGACATCACAACTAACTGCACCGGAAAAACAATCGACGACTTGTCAGGTTCGGTGACACTCGATAACTTTCTCTGCACTCGTGGCGACAGATACCTATATCTGAATCTGTTCACACTCAACACCGTCGCTTCCAAAGAGGGCAAAAAACGCATCAACATCATCTCCGACTACATCAACGGAAATGTGGAGGGGCAATATTCATTTGCGACTTTGGTTGACAACATGAAACATATCGCCTATTCTTATCTGCCTACTCTAAAACAGATGGATAGCAAATACGACGAGAATAAAGAGACAACTAAGAATGCCAACGATTTCACATTCAACTTCACAATTGAAAACACAGAGCCGATCAACGATATTTTTGAACTCCCAGTCGTGATACAACAGAAAAGCAAATTGAAAGGATTTGTCAACGACAATGCTCAAAAATTCCAACTGAGGTTCGAAGCTCCTCTTTTCATATATAAGGATAATATTGTGGAAGACGCTTTGCTTTTGGTCGAAAATCCACATGACAATCTTAAAGTCGTGTGTCGCACTACGTATGCCGACCCTGACAAGCGCAGATATCCATACTATATAAGTTTAAATGCCAACGCGAAAGACGATAATTTCGATTTGCGGTTGTCGTTCAGCAATTCGGAAAATGTAACATACAGCGGAAATTTGTCGTTGAAAACGGCACTGAAAGGATACTCCGACAACGGATTGTCGGCTGACATCTCAATCATACCTTCAAAAATTGTTATCAAAGATTCGGTATGGACCATCGGTGCCGGAGAAATCGAACTTCGTCCGAAACTGCTTGATGTGAAACGATTTGAGATTGAAAACAAGTTCCAGAAATTCCATGCACTCGGACGGACAACAGATTTGCAAGACGACAGTCTGAGAATATGGTTTACAGATCTAGACGTGACTCATTTCAGCAATATCATGGATAATAAATTCATAACATTCGGCGGCATTGGAGACGGTGATTTCTACTTGACCAAATTGTTCAGCAACCCTACCGTCGAAGGAAGACTAGGACTATACGATGCCTACCTTAACAATTATCCATTCGGCGACATGCAGGCAGAATTCGGCTACGACAAGAAAAACAACACTCTGATTTTCGGCACAAATGTGATTTCCGCCTATGAGACACATAAGAAAAGTGAAATCGACGGTGCTGTATACTTTGACGAAGATTCTTTGTTTATTGACGGTAGACTTCGAGACATTGACATGAAATTTCTCCGCATCTATCTTGACGGAATTTTGAGCAACAACACAGGTGTGCTCAACACTCACGTCTTGGCACTCGGACACTTCAACAATATCGGTCTTGAGGGCATGGGATTAGTGCGTGATTTTGACTTCAACATCGACTATACCGATGTCAAGTATACCTTCACCGACACTGTGTGGATGACACAGAACTCGTTCAGAATGGATGGTATCAAGATAAAAGATCAGGAAGGAAACGACGGTCTTCTCTCTGCACTCATTCTTCATGAAGGATTCCTGCACTGGAAATATGCAGTCAACGTCGACTCGGAACACCTGTTAGCGCTCAACACAAATGAGACAGACAACGAATTGTTCTATGGAAAGGCATACATCGGAGGCAAAGTGGGAGTTTCCGGAAGCGGCGATGAACTGAACATCGACATCAAAGCAAAGACAAAGAAAGACAGTAAGTTTGTCGTGCCACTCGATGGCACTAAAGGTGTGGACGACGCGGGATTCATCACCTTTAAGAAAAACACAAAGATGACGACGCAGGAAATGCGCAGGGCAAGAAGGATGAAGATTCAAAAAATCCACGAGGAGGAGGAAGAGGATCCACTCATTGTGAATGTCAACGCTGATATTGAAGCCACTCCTGATGCCCAAGTTTCCTTGATTCTCGACCAGAAACTTGGAGATGTCATACGTGCAAGAGGAAACGGAAATCTGTCGTTCTCGTACGACGGAAGGGACGATCTATTCAAACTGTTCGGACAATATCAGATTACAAAAGGCGACTATCTGTTTACCATCCAAAGTATCATCGCAAGAAAATTTGATTTACTCGACGGAAGTACAATCCGATGGAATGGAGATCCAAGTGCGGCAATCCTTGACGTGAATGCCAAATATACATTGAACGCATACGTCGGGGATATACTGTCAGAAGACAATGTCACCACGACACAAGTCAACTGTCTGATGGATATCTCAGGCACAATTTCACGTCCGGTTGTCAAATTCGACCTCAACATGCCAAACATCGACGACGACATGATGCGAAAAGTACGCAGTGTGATCAACACCGACGAGGCGATGAACAGAAACGTCGCCAGCCTTCTTGCTTTCGGAACATTCAACACAAGCGACTTTGTATCTTCCAGCAGGGCAGCAGTGGGATTTGCGGCATTGTCTACAGAAATCAGCGGACTTCTTTCGAAAATCAATAACGACGTGAATGTGGGATTGAACTACCGTCCTTATTCAGAAGACCAAACCTCAGGAACGACCGAATTTGAAGTCGCACTATCCACAGGATTGCTCAACGACCGTCTGCTTTTGAACGGAAACTTCGGATACCGTGAAGGAATATCTGAAACCGATGCCCAGACATCAACCAGTGGAGTCGTGGATTTTGATATCGAATATAAAATCTCACCAAACGGAAGATTCAGAGGAAAAGCATTCAACCGCTCATCCAACAGTTATCTGCGTCGGTTTAATTCCCAGACGCAAGGAGTAGGTCTGCTCTACCGTCACGACTACGACAATGCGGAAGAACTGATCAGCACATACATATCCCCATTCAAAAAAATGTTTGGAAAAAGACGTGAGGAAAAGAAAAAAGAATAACAACATGTAGAGACGCACGGTCGTGCGTCTCATTTTTATTTACACACGTCTCAGTTTTACACGCATCTCAATTTATTACGCACACAAATTCATTTATTATGCCATACGTTTATTCCACGCATACTGTTCATACACACGCAAATCTCACACCATTGTTATTACACGCACGTCCGTGCATCTCTACGTGAGGATAATTAATCAGATGAAGGAGTCCCACACATTACGAATTACGCATTATGAAATACGAATTATATTTTTCCCTCTCGTTCAAACTTTCGCATCTGCCAAGTGTTGAACAGGTTTTGCCACAGGCTATAAAATCCGCCGGCTATCGCACATGAAGGATGAAGGAAAGTGGAGCCGAGCCAAATGATAAATACAGTGTTACGTTGAGCCAAACCTTGACCTGCTCCGATATGTTCGCCGTAACCTCTTCCTATTCGTTTTCCGGAATAAAACAAGATAGCACAGACAAGCATGGAGACAAAAGCCACTGCAATCTCAATCGGTATTCCAAACTCACTCGTTATAAGATAGCGCAGAGTCATGGATATCGCAAGACACATAGCAATCGCCCAAAGGTATAGAGGAAGGTCTTTCCAAGTCTTCACCACTTCAATCACCTTAGGGAATATCATCTGCGTCAACAAAGCCATCATCATCGGAACTATAAGAAGCGGGGTGACACGTCTCACAATCATCAAAAAACTCTCATAAAGCGAATATTCCTGCAAAGACATAAAAGGAATCATGACGGGCACAAAAAGAGCTGTAATGACGTTGGAAATAAGAGTATACGTGGTTGTAGTCTCGCTGTTGCCGCCCCATCTTTGAGTCAAAACTACGACACTACCAGTGGCTGTGGGGCTGGCAATGCATATAAAAGCAGCCTCTGCCAAGACGACGAACCTAGAGCCTTGAAGAAGGTAAGTGATCAAAGTCACCAACGACATGAGCAACACCTGAAACAAGAAAAGCATCAGATGCCAACGGGTGAATTTCAACTGACGCAGGTTCACTTTGCAGAATGTCACATAAAGCATCACAAGCACCATCGTCGGGATTAAAAAATCCACAATGGCACGTACTGTATCACGAGTGGAACTCTGCAGATCAAGGTTGTGATAGACCAAATACGCGGTAATGCCAAACACCATTGCTATCATTAGCACGTACTGGTTAAAGAAATGCTTTATTTTATCTTTTGATGACATATTCATTTTGGTCCGTTCTACGGATTTGCCAATCATATTTACTGTGAAAAGGATTAATTGCAAAAAAACAAGGTCGAGATTGGATCCCGACCTTGCCTATAAAAAATTAAATCTGATTATTTCAACTCTTTTGCCAAGCGGCCGATCAACTCAGCTCCTGAATAATCATTTACAATCTTGCTGCTCAAATCAGCAGTAAGGATCTTGACATCGTTTGTGATTTCATTGTTGAACACCTTCAATGGTTTTGCATCAGAAGATGTGATGAAAGCGAAATTGTTGTCAAGGTTGTCGTCGCCCGACTCATTCTTTGGATCAAGAGCCAAGAACATGTAGCATTCAGCATCTGTCAATTCTCCATTGCAGAACACAGAAGGCAACTGGTATTCGATTGTCAACTTCTTGCCCAAAACCGAAGAGGCTTTAGCTCCTGCTGGAAGAACCGCATCCACTTTCACGTCAGCCAAAATAGCCTTCTCATGGAAATGTTTCTTCTTGTATAGAGAATAAACGACGTTGCTATTACTCAAATTCACATCACCTGAACCATTGTTCACAATATCGTAAGTCAACTTACGGTTGCCATTAGCAAGAGCCTCATCAGCAATAACTTCTAGTTTCAAATCAACACCTGAAATTCCTCTTGTTGCAGCAGTACTATTTACGTACGCATTCGCATCATTGGATGCCGACCAAACACCAAATGCAAAATTATCGATGAAGTGTTCGTAACTAACCCAAATATAACCGTTGTCACCCCACTCTGACGAGCCCCATGAGTTCTGGATACGGAATGCCCTTTTTGAATTATCATATCCTACGATCATCATCGCATGATATGCATGTCCACCATTGTATGAGTCTGGATCATCACTTGTGATAACAGCACTGCTATTCCAACGCATGAAATTCTCACCAAGCTTAGCACCTACTACAAGAGGACCTTCTGTCAATTTAGACTTCAAGTTAGTAACCGTCATACCATAAGATCCACTGTTAGACAATTCTCTTGTGTATGCCACCAAACGGTATGCTCCAAGTTTGTTGCTTGAGTTTCCTGACGAAGACACTCCATCACACGTCATTTTTTGACCTGTAAATGGTTTAGTACTCATATTTGCGACGCCCTTAGCGATCATGACCTTAAATGCTGGATCAAAACTAGATCCACCACACTGAGTTGAAGTAGAGCTGCTATAGTTAGTTCTCATCAAATGCCAAAGGTCGATAGGAGAAGTCTGATAAGAAGCTGTATTCTTGTAGCTTGTATAATTATGGTCAATATTGTTGAGCGTAGTCTTCAATCCATAACCTGTAGCCCAAGCAACACATGTACCATAGGAGCCCTGGTTTCCTACAGCAGGAGTATATTTTGTCCAATCCACAGATGAAGGAAGACCAGAATCATCATTGTCAACATCATCAGTTGTCTCATCAGTGATATCCTCATTTTGTGGAATATAACCCATACAATCAAGCAGTGCTTCTAGAATATCAAAAACAGCTTGTGTTGTAGCCTCATCACATGAAGTCATAGAAAACGGCATTGTAGCAAGTGCACCACTGACAAATAGTTTGCCGGCACGACTACGTAGATTTCTTAAATTCATATCTTATATAATAATGGTTATTCTTTAACTTTCTGAATATCTATTCTGTCAGAAGATTTCTCTTTGTCAGAATCTTCTTTTTCTTTATCTGCCAAGCGGAAAACATGCTTTTCACTGGATACAAATCGGTAGACACTCTCCCCATTCACAACTTTTTCAATTTTAACGTTGGACATATCAGGAGCAAAGAAAAATAAAGCCTCATTCATATCTATAGCGAAAGCTGACGCATTTGAGAAACGGCTTGGAGAACTGAACACACAATAATTAAGGGTGATTTTGCCCAAAATTTCCGCATGAGTCATGATCACAGGAGCCAAGAATTTAGAATAAGACAAATCAAAATCATGGTTGAACTTTGCATAGTTGAACAAAGCAGCACCACGAATTGTCTGATTTGAGAATATCGCGTCACCCTCAAATGTTGTGTTGTTCATCATCAGTTCCGAGCAAATCAACTTATGGAAATTAGCGTCACCTTTGAATGTGGCATCCATAAACGAGATATTGCCATTGGAGTAGCTTGAAGTGAATGAGAAATTCTTTTCAGCGATAATTTCATAAAAACGATTGATTCCTCCTCTAAGTTCCACCAAATCGAATTTTGCACTTTCCCCAAAGGTTGACTTGCTGAAATCTAGATTGTCAGCTACCATAACTTTAGTGAAATCCACCTCTCCTCTGAAATCGCAATCTGAAAATGTCACTGAGCGACGGAAGTTTGCACTACATGAGAATTTATCCTTGAATTTCGACTTTCCAAGCACATTGCCCATAAACAAACAATGGTTGAAATAGATTGGGACCTCCACGTCTACCTCTACCGCTATTCCTGAGGTGATTCTTGGTTCTCCACACTGTGTGAAATCCAAATCATCCCAAATCATACAATTCATCAACTGTATCGGTTTGCCTTTCTTAATCATCTTAATGATTTCTGCGGCATGGTACTCGGTCATCGCACTTGATGTCAATGATTCTGATTCTTTCGCCTCTGCATTCGTAGAGCCTACTCTTCCACAAGAGATATTGAAAAACGAAAAAAGCAACAAAACTGCTATCTTTATGGAATAAATCTGTGACTTTGTCATATACATCATTATTACTCTATTTGAAAGCAAAGTTAACTATTTTTGTATACTTAAGGCAAAAAAAGCACAAAAATAAAAACACTTTTCATAAAAAAGGTTGATTTTTTCAGATGAAACCTTAAAAAAAAACATAAAAGTCGGCATCATGTATTTCGACTTTTTAGAGAAATAAAAAAGGAGACGTGTTTTTCACGTCTCCTATATGAAATCTTAATGATTCTATACTTTATCTACGAGGCATACCTGGACGCTTTGGCAACTCAGGGTCAACCTCTACTAGCTCAACTTCAAAAGTGATACACGATGCTGGAGGAATAGATCCTGCCTCTCCATCACCATAAGCCAAACGTGCTGGAATTGCAAGTTCTGCCTTTCCGCCTTCCTTCATCATCTTGATACCCTCAGCGAATCCTGGGATAACTCCTCTAAGATTGAAGATTGCTGGCTCACCACGCTCGATTGAGCTATCGAATACAGTACCGTCGATCAACTTTCCTGTATAGTTTACCTTCACAAATGAAGAGTCTGAAGCCTGTTTGCCACTACCCTCAACTATAGACTTAAAGTGCAATCCAGATGTTGTAACCTGAACACCCTCTTTCGACTTGTTTGCCTCCAAGAATGTCTCCTCCTCAGCTCTGTTCTTCTTAATTTGAACGTCACGAACCTTAGTGACATACTCCTGCATTACGTTTCTTGCATCTTCAATAGACATTGGTAGACTCTCAGCATCTGCAGCGTTCATAGCCTCTGTAAAACCAGCGATTAGAGCTGCCTTGTTGATTGTATCACCTGGGAATCTCTCCAAGTCGTGCTTCAATCCGTCTCCAACATTGATACCAAGTGCGTAAGATACAGAATCAACATCTGTCTTCAAATTCTTTGACGACATCGATGACTGCTTCTGGCATGATGTCGACGCAAGTAGTGCCAAAACTGACACTGCTGTCATTAATTGTTTTTTCATTATTGTTTTTATTTTTCTTTCCTTAATTTATTACATTGTGCGCTGATAAGGCTTGAACTGGAACTTGGCTGAACTGCGAGCCTGCACCTTCTCAATACCTAGAAGTTCAACGTCAAACACCAAGATTGAGTTTGGCTTAATTTTGCCTGTAGCACGATTGCCATAAGCTAGCTCCGACGGAATGAACAATTTATACTTGCTTCCGACCGGCATCAACTGGATACCTTCTGTCCATCCTGGGATAACCTTGTTCAATTCAAAAGAAATCGGAGACGCCGAACTGTCAAAGATTGTTCCGTCTGTCAATGTTCCTGTATAAGTAACTGTCACCTTGTCTGTAGCTTTTGGCTTTTCTCCTGTACCTTCAGTAATGACCTGATACTGCAAACCAGAAGCTGTCTCTTTTACGCCTGGCTTTGTCTTGTTGTTGGCAAGCCATATCTTATTGGCAGCAAGATCCTTCATTGCCTTTTCCTGCTCCGCTCTCTGCATCACAGTCATGACCACAGTGCCAGCATCTGAAGCCTTGATCTTCAAATTCGCAGTGTCCTTGTCAAGAGTATATTTCAACGCCTCGCAAAAAGCTGCAGTATTAATGTTATCGACAGGAAGCTGCTTGAACTGCTCCTGAAGACTCATTCCTATATTAATACCGAGTGCATAGCTGACTGAATCAATGGAATTAGCCAACGCTCCCGCATCTTTTTTTGATCCTCTCGCATAAGAGGTTCCTATCGCAAGCGACAACGATATTATCGCCAAAAATATTTTTTTCATAATATATTTATTTAATGCCCAACAACTCCACGTCAAAGATCAATGTAGAATTTGGCTCGATTGTTTCTCCAGCGCCATATTCTCCGTAAGCCAATTCAGACGGGATGTATAGCTGCCATTTTGAGCCGACTGGCATCAACTGCAATGCCTCAACCCATCCTGGAATGACTCCATTCACAGGGAACTGAGCCGACTGTCCACGTCTGTAGCTGCTGTCGAACACAGTACCGTCGATCAAACGGCCCTCATAATGGCAATCGACTGTGTCTGTAGCCTTTGGTTTTGCTCCTGTACCAGCAACCAACACCTTATATTGAAGTCCACTCGCAGTTGTGACTATACCTTCGTTAGACTTATTTTTCGCCAAGAATTCTTCGCCAGCCTTCTTGTTTTTCGACATCACCTCAGTCTTCTGCTTTGCAAAAAACTCATTAATCGCAGTCTGTGCCTCTTCAGGTGTCATCTGCATCTTTTCGCCTTTGAAAACAGATTTGATTGCACTTGCAAAATCATCAACGTTAATACAATCCAAACCGCTCTGCTTCATATTTGAAGCCATCGACATGCCAAGTGCATAACTCAATTTATCCATAATGATATATTAATCTTTTTCGTTAATTCGTTAATTTGGACAAAAGTACTTAATAATTTTTGTTTTCACATAAACAAAGAGACAAGAAACACACGCATTTTCTATTTTTGTTGTTATATAACATAAATAATCGGCATTTTGTTTGCGTAAAAATGTCATTTACACTAATTTTGCGACAAATTTATAAATTAAGTATGCAAAAGATAAGAAATGTGGCAATCATTGCCCACGTTGACCACGGTAAGACAACACTAGTAGACAAGATGCTCCTTGCAGGACAGCTTTTCTCTGATCGCGAGAAACCAACTGAATTGATTTTGGACAACAATGACCTTGAGAGAGAGCGTGGTATAACGATTGTATCTAAGAATGTATCAATCCGTTACAAAGGATATAAGATTAATATCATCGATACTCCGGGACACTCCGACTTCGGTGGTGAGGTGGAGCGTGTGCTCAACATGGCTGATGGTGTGCTTCTTCTTGTCGACGCGTTTGAAGGCCCTATGCCTCAGACTCGTTTTGTGCTACAGAAGGCTATCGAAATTGGTTTGAAGCCTATCGTAGTCATCAACAAGGTTGACAAGCCTAACTGCCGCCCTGAAGAGGTTCAGGAGGAGGTGTTCGACCTAATGTTCAATCTTGACGCTACTGAAGAGCAGCTAGACTTCCCTACTATCTATGGTTCTGCAAAGAACAACTGGATGAGCACCGACTGGAAGGCTCCAAGAGTAGACGATATCACTCCAGTGCTTGACGCTATCATCGAGCATATCCCTGAGCCTAATTATAATGAGGGTCCGACTCAGATGTTGATTACATCTCTCGACTACTCTTCTTTCGTAGGCCGTATCGCCATCGGACGTGTACACAGAGGTAAGATCCGTGAGGGTCAGGACATCGCTCTTGTCAAGAGAGACGGTTCTATCCAGAAGAACAGAATTAAAGAGTTGAGAGTGTTCGAAGGATTCTCTCAGTCTAAAGTATATGAAGCAGAGTGCGGTGAGATCGTAGCAGTGATCGGTGTAGAAAACTTTGAAATCGGCGACTCAATCTGTGATTTCGAGAATCCAGAGCCACTTCCACCAATCGCAATCGACGAGCCAACAATGAGTATGGTGTTCACAATCAACGACTCTCCTTTCTTTGGCAAGGATGGCAAATATGTGACATCACGCCACATCAACGACCGTCTTATCAAGGAGTTAGACCGCAATCTTGCTCTTCGTGTCAAAAAATCAGAGAACGATGACGTATGGACAGTATACGGACGTGGCGTGCTTCACTTGTCGGTACTTATCGAGACAATGCGACGTGAGGGATACGAGTTGCAGGTTGGCCAGCCACAGGTTATCTTCAAGGAGATCGGCGGCAAAAAGTGTGAGCCAATCGAGGAGTTGACAATCAATACTCCTGACGAAGTTAGCGGCAAAGTGATTGAGATGGTTTCTGTACGTAAGGGAGAGATGGTCTCAATGGAGAAGAAGGGCGACCGTGTCCACTTGGTGTTCCAGATTCCTTCACGTGGTATCATCGGACTTCGTACAAATGTGCTTACAGCGACAGCTGGTGAGGCAATCATGGCTCACAGATTCCTAGAGTATCAGCCATATAAAGGAGATATTGAGAAGAGAACAAACGGTTCGATGATCGCTATGGAGAGCGGTACAGCATTCGCATACGCAATCGACAAGCTTCAGGATCGTGGTAAGTTCTTCATCTTCCCACAGGACGAGGTTTACGCCGGACAGGTAGTCGGAGAGCACAGCAAAGACAACGACTTGGTTGTCAATGTGACAAAGGCAAAGCAGCTTACAAACATGCGTTCAAAGAGTTCAGACGAAAAGGCAAAGATCATTCCTCCTGTAGTATTCTCTCTTGAAGAGGCTCTTGAGTACATCAAGGAAGATGAGTACGTAGAGGTTACACCAAACCACATGCGTCTTCGTAAGATCATCCTTGACGAGACAGAACGTAAGAAAGCCAACAAACAATAATTCATCGGCATGTAGAGACGCACGGTCGTGCGTCTAACACATTGAATTCAATTACACCACGATGTCGTGCGTCTAGCAAATCATGATTTAATTGTCTTCTGGTCGTGCGTCCAATATTATGATTCAAAATCGTAGTATATATCTGAAAGACGGGAGTTTTCACTTCCGTCTTTTTTTCTCCATCATCACACCAATAAAAGCAAGACATAATTCTGTCTATACATATCAAACTTACAATCAAACAAGAATTGTAAATGACAGGACATATCAATCCATCCATTTTTATATAAATCATGTTAAAACTGAAGATATGGATTTGACTAAACTTTTATGATTCAAAGTATTTTATTTATTTTTGCAAAATAAAACTCGACTGAACAATGAAAGTAGTAATCAACGACGAATATAAGAATTGCAAGGAGCTCGTGGTCTTCTTGGAAAGTTTGGACACTCGCTACCGTCAGAAAGGCAGGACACTGCACCTCGACAGAAACGCTGTGAGAAGTTTTGCCATCACCGAACTTGGCAGAGATGTCGTGATCAAGAGATACAAGAAACCGTTGTCTGTGCAACGCGTCGTCTACTCATTTTTCAGGAAAAGCAAAGCTGAGAGAGCTTATTATAATGGTCTTAAACTTCTTGAGTTGGGAATCGACACCCCTACTCCAATAGCTTACGTGGAGCAGAAGAAAGCAGGGCTGATGGAATATTGTTATTTCGCTTGTGAGAAGACAACTCATAAAAGTCTGGAGCCACTTATTCTTCAAGACAAACCTCTTGACGATCACTTGGCAATGTCTCTTGCAAGATTCCTGATCGACCTGCATACTAAAGGAATTTTACATAATGATCTTAACGGAGGAAATATCCTCTATTATCAGGACGGAGACACCAACTACCATTTCTCTTTGATCGACAACAACAGAATGGAGTTCACAGACAAAGACATATCATTCCGCGACAGAATGGAAAACATCTGCAAGTTTAGCAGCAAAGACATTTTCGTGCAGGTCGTAGGATGCTATGCGGAAATCCTGGGCATGGATATCCAACTCGCCATAGAGGAGGCTCTCGATGTACGAGAAAAATTCTTTGAGGCAAGAGCGAAAAGAAGAGCTTTTTGGGCAAAATTCAAAAAGGACGGGAAGAAATAAAAATCTTTTTTCATATCCACCCTATCCCAAAAACAATTATCTTTGCAGAAACTAAAACAGAAGAAGAGGGGTGCTGAGAAGTGTTCGAGGCTGAGATCATACCCTTTAATTGATAACCTGATGCGGGTAATGCCGATGTAGGAACATTCTTCTTGGAATATGTGATGCAATCATATATAGTCGAGATAATGCGACGCGGAGGCAATTCTTCTGCGTCGCAATTTTTTGTTTATGAAGACGATGGTATCGATAGGTGCGTTCGACCCTACAGGAGGTGCTGGTGTTCTTGCCGACATTCGTGTGGCAGGAAGGTTCGGTGTCTACGGAATGTCTGTGCTTACCGCAGCCACGTCGCAGAATCCGAGATCATTCAATGGAGTGGAAGCCGTGAGCGACGAGATGTTTCGCAAACAGATTTCTGATGTGTTCGACCATTACCGTGTGGATGCCATGAAGTGCGGAATGATAGCCACTAAATCTCAATTAAAAATACTGATTGACTTCTTCAACAAAAACACTCCAAAAAACTTGGTGATTGATCCAATTATCAGTGCGACGTTGGGCGACCGCAAATTCGATGATGAGACAATTGATCTCTACCGAACTCTTTGTGGCTATGCCTTGCTCGTCACCCCCAATGTGAAGGAAGCCGAAATAATTAAAGACATAACCCCATCCGCCATTCTAAGCAAAGGTGGCGACGCGGATTCCAACATCTGCGTCGACATACTGAAAATCGGAGACGAAGAGGTCAGGTTCACATCCGAAAGGATCCATACCACCAACACCCATGGCACCGGCTGCACAATGTCTTCGGCAATCGCAAGTTGTCTGGCAAACGGATACGACCTGAAAACGTCGGTGAAAATAGCTCACGGTTATGTCAACCGCGCTATCGCTGGGGCTGTCGGTCTTGACATCACTGAAGGCTACGGACCGTTGAACCATTTTGTAGAAACAGAATAATTCTTGAAATATGAAAATCAAACTGAACGGAGAAGATTTGGAATTGCAAGATGGAGCTGTGTTGGCTGACATCTGCTCCAAACTTGGTATCGACAGCAAGGGTGTGGCCTTTGCTATCGACAGTGACGTCATTCCTCGTGACGAATGGACAACCACTAAACTTAATGACGGCACCGATGTGATGATGATCCGTGCCGCATGCGGAGGATGATGAAAAATTAAAAGTTAAAAATTAAGAATGTCAAATGCCATGTGCCAAACTTGGAAAGTTGTGGTCATCACTCCTGAGATTCCTTTTTGTGGGGAGACGGAGCAGATAAAAAGAGTGATAGGAAGCGGAGTTTTCCGTCTGCATCTGCGTCACCCTAAGGCTGACGAGCAGACGCTACGACATATTATAGAAGGGTTGACTGCGGATGAGAGGAAAAAGATTGTTCTCCACGACTTCTATAACTTAGTGGACGAATATAATCTCGGCGGCAAACATCTGAACGGACGTCATCCAGAATACACTTCCGTCTGCACATCTCGTTCATGCCATTCTCTTGACGAAGTTGCAGCGTCTACAGACATGGAATACTGCTTCCTTAGTCCAATCTTCGACAGCATAAGCAAAAGCGGTTATGCTTCAAACTTTTCTAACGATGTTTTGCTCAAAGCCAAAGAAGACGGAATTATAAACGAGAACGTCATCGCTCTTGGCGGAATCACCGTCGACAAAATCTCACAAGTGAGAGACTACGGATTCGGAGGAGTGGCAATTCTAGGAAGTGCATGGAAAGACGGCATCGCCCAGCTTGACATTATAAAACAAATGATGGAATAAATTCGCCACAGGGACACTAAAGTGACAGGATCATTTGGACTCTCCGTGGCATATAAACAATTTAAATTTCGACAAAAGTGAATCTAATGCAGATGCGAGCTTTCTCGCTACAACTTATAACCCATCCCGTAAACGGGAGATCAGAAATCGAAGGAGCAAGACTTGCTCTCGAAGGTGGTTGCAAATGGGTGCAGCTACGAATGAAGGATACTCCCGTGGAAGAGGTGAAGAAAGTGGCACTTGAACTTTTGCCACTATGCAAACAATATGAAGCTGTGATGATCATCGACGATCATGTGGAATTAGCGAAAGAGGTCGGCGCGGACGGCGTGCATCTTGGGAAAATGGATATGAATCCGAAAGACGCGAGGGCTATACTTGGCGACGGATTCATCATCGGAGGCACATGCAACAGTTTCGACGACATACTAGCCATCAAAGACGACGTCGACTACATAGGCTGCGGGCCATTCCGTTTCACTACAACAAAAAAGAAACTTGCGCCAGTGCTTGGATTGGAGGGATATCAAGAGATTGTGTGGAAATGCAGGGAGCAAGGAATCAACATCCCAATCGTGGCGATCGGAGGAATCACGAAAGACGATGTCCGCAAAGTGCTTCACAGCGGTCCGAACGGAATAGCTATTTCAGGAGGCATTTTGTCTGTGGCGGATCCAAAGACAGAGACAGAAGAGATTCTGAAAATAATCGAAAAATGTTTTTAACGATCCTCTTGTAGAGACGCACGGTCGTGCGTCTACAAGAATTCAAAATGCTAAATGCTAAATGCTAAATGCTAAATGCTAAATGCTAAATGCTAAATGCTAAATGCTAAATGCTAAATGCTAAATGCTAAATGCTAAATGCTAAATGCTAAATAAAAAAGAAAAAAGAAAAAAAAAATAAAACATAATATAAATGAGCAAACTAGTAATTGCCGGCAGAGAATTCAATTCTCGCCTATTCCTCGGAACAGGAAAATTCAGCAGCAACGATTTGATGAAAGACTCAATCGTCGCATCAGAGACTGAGATGGTGACTGTAGCGATGAAGCGTATATCCCTTGGAGACGCGAATGACGATATGCTAAAGCATATTGTGGACAAAAACATACAGTTGCTTCCAAACACAAGTGGTGTGCGAGACGCAAAGGAAGCCGTGTTTGCAGCCAAGATGAGCCGTGAGGCATTTGGCACAAACTGGCTGAAACTTGAAATCCACCCAGATCCACGCTATCTGTTGCCCGACTCTATCGAAACATTGAAAGCGACTGAAGAGTTGGTGAAACTTGGATTTGTGGTATTGCCATATTGCCAGGCAGACCCTGTGCTTTGCAAGAGGCTTGAGGAAGCAGGTGCTGCGACAGTCATGCCACTTGCCGCGCCAATCGGTTCAAACAAAGGTTTACGCACAGAAGATTTTCTAAAAATCATCATCGAGCAATCAAATGTCCCTGTTGTTGTAGACGCTGGAATTGGAGCACCTAGCCATGCAGCAGCGGCGATGGAGCTTGGAGCCGACGCTTGTCTGGTAAACACAGCAATCGCAGTGGCAGGAGATCCCGTCCGTATGGCAGTAGCATTCCGTGATGCTGTCAAGTGTGGACGAGAGGCATACGAGGCAGGTCTTGGAGCCGTGACAGCAGGAGAAGCCGTCGCAAGTTCACCTCTAACATCATTCTTGGGGTAAGAGGGAAAAACCACAGAGACACAAAGGAACACAGAGTTTTTTCGGATAACTCACTTCGTTCCTTTGCTACAAAATCTATGTGTTTATTTATTCACCATAGAGACCTTTGAGAGTTCGGAGAAAGAAAAAGAGAAAATATGGAATCAAATGAGATAACAGGCGAAATTATAAACTGTGCGATAAAAGTACACAAAACATTAGGTCCAGGCTTATTGGAATCCGTCTACGAGAAATGCCTTGCTTATGAATTGAGCAAAAGAGGTCTAAAAGTAGAGGTTCAAAAAGAGATGCCTATTGTGTATGAAGAAATTGTATTTGACAAAGGATATCGCATAGATTTGCTAGTTGAAGATAGTGTGGTTGTCGAATTAAAATCGGTGTCCGAAATGAAACCTATTTATTCAGCACAAACACTAACATATCTTAAGCTTGCCAAATTGAAAGTCGCATTACTTATTAACTTTAACGAAATTCTATTAAAAAATGGAATCAAAAGATTAGTAATGTGACTCTAAAACTCAGAAGCACGAAGTGCACTCTTTTTTCTCATAGAGGATCAAGATCATAATATACGCACGAATGGCGTATCTCTGATGACTCCGTGTCTCTGTGGTAAAAACTTATTTATTATCGCTAAAAAAAACAAATATGGCAGAAAAAGATAAAAAGACAACTCATTACGCTAAGCGTGAGAAATATTATATGCAAGGCGAGATGTTCCCAGACATAAAGGTGGGAATGCAGAAGGTGAATCTGACACCTACAGTGTCGATTGACGACAATGGCAAAAAAACACTGACTGAGAACGCTCCCGTCTTCATCTACGACACATCAGGTCCATTCTCAGACCCGAACATCACCGTCGACCTGAAAAAAGGTATTGAGAGATTCCGTGAAAAATGGATTGTAGGCCGTGGCGACGTGGAACAATTGTCAGAGATAACATCTGAATACGGAAAGATGCGTCTTGCCGACAAGAGTCTCGACCATCTTCGTTTTGAACATATTGCTCTACCATATCGTGCAAAGAAGGGTGCGAAGATCACTCAGATGGCATACGCAAAAGCAGGCATCATCACTCCTGAAATGGAATACGTTGCCATCCGTGAGAATATGAACTGCAAAGAGCTCGGCATCGACACCTACATCACACCTGAGTTTGTGCGTAAGGAGATAGCAGAAGGACGAGCTGTGCTTCCTGCAAACATCAACCATCCAGAAAGTGAGCCAATGATCATCGGAAGAAACTTTCTTGTGAAGATCAACACCAACATCGGAAATTCAGCGACCACTTCAACAATCGACGAAGAGGTTGAGAAAGCCGTGTGGAGCTGCAAATGGGGAGGCGACACACTAATGGACCTATCAACAGGTGCCAACATTCACGAGACAAGAGAGTGGATTATCCGCAACTGTCCTGTGCCAGTGGGCACCGTGCCTATCTATCAGGCTCTTGAGAAAGTCGACGGCAAGGTTGAGGATTTGACATGGGAAATATACCGTGACACATTGATTGAGCAGTGTGAGCAGGGAGTGGACTACTTCACTATCCACGCTGGAATCCGTCGCCACAATGTCCATTTGGCAGACAAAAGACTTTGCGGAATTGTCTCTCGTGGAGGTTCGATCATGAGCAAATGGTGTCTGGTTCACAATCAGGAAAGTTTCCTTTACGAACATTTCGACGACATCTGCGATATTCTAGCCCAGTATGACGTTGCTGTTTCCCTTGGAGACGGTCTGCGCCCAGGCTGTACAGCAGACGCAAACGACGAAGCCCAGTTTGCAGAGCTTGACACTATGGGTGAACTTGTTCTACGCGCGTGGGACAAAAATGTTCAGGCATTTATCGAAGGTCCTGGCCATGTGCCAATGCACAAGATCAAGGAGAACATGGAACGACAGATCACACACTGCCATAATGCCCCATTCTACACACTCGGACCACTTGTCACAGATATCGCTCCTGCCTACGATCATATCACATCAGCAATAGGTGCCGCTCAAATCGGCTGGCTCGGCACAGCCATGCTTTGCTACGTCACTCCAAAAGAGCATCTTGCATTGCCAAACAAAGACGATGTGCGTGTGGGAGTAATCACATACAAGATCGCGGCTCACGCAGCCGATCTAGCGAAAGGTCATCCGGGAGCAGCAATACGAGACAACGCACTCTCTAAAGCCCGCTTCGAATTCCGATGGAACGACCAATTCCACTTGTCGCTTGACCCAGAAAAAGCACGTGAGATATTCGAAGAGGCTCACCATACAGACGGAGAATACTGCACGATGTGCGGTCCGAACTTCTGTGCGATGAGGCTTGGACGTGACGCACTCAAGATCAAATAATTCGTAATTCATAATTCGTAATTCGTAATTTATGAGGAATCCTGAAGACAATGTAATTTTAGTCAAAAGTAAAAAGTTCGCCATCAGAAGCGTCAACCTTTACAAATACCTTATAGATAAGAAACAGGAATTTGTAATATCAAAACAGTTGCTTCGTAGCGGGACAAGTATTGGAGCCAACGTAAAAGAAGCGATTCGAGGTCAGTCGAAGCCAGACTTTCTTGCAAAAATGAATATTGCATTGAAAGAAGCATCTGAAACCGAATATTGGTTAGAACTATTACATGAGACTGATTATATAACTAAGTCGGATTTCAAGAACATATATGCAGATTGTCAAGAATTACTAAAAATTTTAATGTCAATCACAAAGCACAGTAAATAGCACATAATATGGAACAAAACGATTACGAATTAGGAATTAAGCATTACGCATTAATAAAATACATTCCTGCACTTATAGTCTCTATAATCTGGGGAACGACATTCGTGATCTCGAAGTCGATTCTGGAAGCGGGAGTGTCGCCGTTCCAACTCATCTTTTGCAGGTTTGTGATGGCATATATAGCATTATGCATTATGTGCCCAAAGCCATACAAGATGGAGTTTTCTAAGACGGAATTGAAGATGTTCCTCATCGCACTGACGGGAGGCAGTCTTTACTTTTTCCTTGAATATAGTGCATTGCGACTCACCGGAGCCACCAATGTCAGCCTGATTTGCGCCACAGTGCCAATTTTTTCAGCTCTGGGATTCATCATCCTCGGAGTGATGAAACTAACAAAGTGGTTTGTATTCGGCAGTCTGATAGCTCTTGCAGGAGTTGCCTGCGTCGTATTCAACGGAGTATTTGTGCTGAGACTAAGTCCGTTGGGTGATTTCATCGCCTTTTTATCGGTAATATCATGGTCAATATATTCAGTTTTATTGGCCATTATGCCCAAAGAAGTGACGGAATTACAGACCACACGAAGATTGTTTTTTTATGGCACCATCACAATTTTTCCATTACTCTTTTTCGATGACAACGCATCGTCGCTAACAGAAATATGGGGAAAATTGGAGTGGACACACATCGTCGGAGCACTCTACCTTGGACTAATAGCAAGTGGAGCCAGTCTGTGGCTTTGGAACTTGTCGTTCAACAAGGTCGGAGCAGCCAACACAAACAATTTTCTGTATCTTCTTCCAATAATTTCAGCAGTGGCAGCAGCCATTTTCTTCACCCATGAAATCACAGGTTGGGTGGTGGCAGGCACACTACTGATATTTTTCGGTTTAATAATAGCTAACAATAAACAAAACAAATAAACAAGGTATGTTTTCAGATGAATTAGAGAAGATTTCGTGGGATGAGACTACGAAATCCATCTATGCAAAGACAGACGCAGATGTGCGTCGGGCCTTGGCTAAAGACAGACTAACTGTAGATGATTTCATGGCTCTCATTTCACCTGCAGCCGAACCATATTTGGAGCAGATGGCATTGAAGAGCCGACAAATCACACTCGAACGTTTCGGCAAGACAATATCAATGTTCATTCCATTGTATCTTACAAACTCATGCACCAATTCATGCGTCTACTGCGGATTCCACATCCAGAATCCGATGGCCCGCACGATTCTCACAATGGAAGAGATAGAAAATGAGTTTAAAGCAATCAAAAAACTTGCCCCATTCGAGAATATCCTGATGGTGACGGGAGAGAACCCGGCAAAGGCTGGCGTCGCCTACCTTGCAAATGCCATCGACATAGCTAAGAAATATTTTGCCAACATCAAGATTGAGGTCATGCCACTTGCAACAGAAGAATATGCTGAGCTATGCGACCATGGATTGAGCGGAGTCATCTGTTTTCAGGAGACATACAACAAGGCAAGATACAACGTTTACCACCCACGTGGAATGAAGTCGAAATTTGAGTGGCGACTGAATGGATTCGACCGTATGGCTCAGGCAGGAGTGCACTCCATCGGCATGGGAGTGTTGGTAGGTCTTGAAGATTGGCGTACGGATATGACAATGATGGCATACCATGTCCGCTACTTGGAGAAAAACTACTGGAAGACAAAATACAGTGTCAATTTTCCGCGTATGCGTGTGGCAGAAAACGGAGGATTCCAGCCCAACGTCATCATGAGCGACAAAGAGCTTGCACAGTTGACATTCGCATTCCGCATCTTCGACCACGATATCGACATCAGCTACTCGACACGTGAGCCTGCCAATATCCGCGACAACATGGCAACTCTTGGAGTGACAACAATGTCGGCAGAGAGCAAGACTGAGCCAGGCGGCTATTTCTCTTATCCACAGGCGCTTGAGCAATTCCATGTCTCAGACGAGCGAACTGCGGTGGAGGTGATGGAAGCGTTGAAGAAAATGGGCAGAGAGCCTGTTTGGAAAGATTGGGATCAGGTGTTGCAATAATTCATAATGCATAATTCGTAACTGTTGGAAAATCTCAATTCTTCACTATAAAAAATCGTGTGTGTCATTAGATGCACACGATTTTTGTGTAAAACCATCTCACTCCAAATTCAGGTCAAGAATCAAGCAAAACGTACAATTATTAGGAATCAAACAATATTTGTTTTACATTTGTGGAGTGCGATATATGTTTTGACTCGTACCGACAATAACAACAACACAAAAATTTCATTATGAATACAACTAAAATCCTAATTGCATCGTTGCTTTTTTTAGGCTGTTTGACAGCAAACGCAAAGAAATCCGGACTGAGCGATTTCGAAAAGGATGAGATGCAAAAAGCCATAAGCTATTACGACAACAACAAGCCCGACATTGCCATCGACATATACAACAATCTGCTTGCCAACAATCCCCAAAGCTATATAATCAACTACGAATTGGCATTGGCAAAGGTTGCCAAACAGGAATACGCGGAAGCTATTAAAATCACCAAGAAAATAGAGCGCAACTCAGATGTAGAAGATAAACTTTTCCAGCTACAGGGAAATGTGTATGATTTTATGGGAGAACGCAAGAAAGCTGTGGCGAGCTACAATAAGGGTCTGAAAAAATTTCCCAAATCAGGTTGCCTTTATATGGAGAAAGGAAACATTATGCTGATGGAAGATGATCCGAACGGAGCTATAAACTTATATGAAAAGGCGATGGAAGTAGAGCCGGCATACTCATCTCCATACTACCGTGCAAGTGCACTATTTTTAGGATCCACAGAACCTATTTGGGGGCTAATCTATGGAGAAACATTCCTTCTATTGGAAAAAGGACAAAGAAATGTCGCCATACAGGATGCAATGGTAAAACGTCTTGGGCAGGCAATTAAACTGGAAAATGACACCCTCCATGTGTCACTTACCCAACAGCACACTGTTAACATGAAAGGGTTGAACTTAATCATTCCTTTCGAATTGCTTTACGAATTGGAAATCCTTAAATCACCTGCTATTGACAAATTAAAATCTGAAAAAAGAGATACTATTACGATATCTGATTTCATAGAGATCCGTAAAGTAGCGGCAAACGCATACAAAGATTGGGAAAACAGATATCCGAACTATTTGTTTGAATACCAGAAGAAAGTGATCGACGCTGGTTACTTCGAAGCTTACACAATGGATCTGTTCAAAGATGTCTATGCCGACGAGTACAAAGCATACGTCGCCAATGAAGAGAATCAGAAAACTCTCGATGCGTACAAAGCTTGGATGACCAAAAATCCGTTCGAGCCAAATGAAAATAAACTAATAATAAGAAAGGGACCACAATGAAAAAAGTTTTTTCACTCCTAATCACGGCGTTTATAGCTGTTGCCAGTTTCGCCAAACCAGACTTCACAATTCCGCAAATTGAGAAGTATGCAAATGCAGACGAATGTCGCAAAGACAACGACATTGCGTTGAAGACGGCAAATTTTTACTTGGATGCCGAACTTCCAGCCGACATCTATGAATCGAGACTAGCGACCAAGTATATGCTGATATGGGTAAAAGCCTCTGATGAAATCTTATTTGCTTTAGATTCTAAAAGAGGCCCATATCTGCAATGCAAAGACAAAGACATTTCAATACAGCTTATGGCAGCATACTTGGCAGGCAGCATCATCTTCTGTTTAGAGAACAAACAGAAAGACCACAACTTCGACATGCACTACTTCGCTCTCAGCAAGATGATGACCTACTATGAAAAGAACAGGTCTATTACAGGATCCGACAAAGAGATGGACAAATTGCTTAAAGAATTCAAAAGCAGCAAGTTCAAAGCTAAAGAAGAGAAAAAGTTCAAATAAAAAATGTAGAGGAAGGAAGCCCCTTCAAAACAAAGAAAAATGATGTAAACAAATCGAGAATATGCATATGCACATTCTCGATTTTTATTTTTAACTTCTTTCAGAGAGCCTCAAATGTGAATTAAGCAAGCATATCGTTAAGTTCATCATCTGAAATTTTAAGACGTTTGGCAATCTCAGAAATAGAAAGTCCGCTTTCAATAAGAATTTTGATTGTCGAAACCATACCCTCTTTCTTTCCTTTCTCCATACCTTTCTCCATACCTTTCTCCATACCTTTCTCCATACCAAGTTCAAAACCACGGGCCTCCATGTCTATCTCATCTTCAAGATATTTCATGCTGGCTTCATAGCGTAGATACTCTTCATCGGAAAGAGCGGCAACTTTAGCTTTTTCAAGCAGTCGCAGCAACCCTTCGTCGGCACGATCGTATACTGATTTGTCGATTCTATCCATACGTCCTAAGTTTTTGAAACTGTTTATCCATATACTTTTTGTTGTTATGTCGTTGACATCCAACTTAAATTTCGGTAAAGATATAAAATATTTTCGATGTCTGTCCCAAAATATTTCCTCAGTATCGAGATCGCACTCTGCTGTGCGTGTGATCACCTTGTCAAGTCCAGCCAACCCGTCGGCCAGAATAAAGATTCCGATGATCTTGGAAATGTCTTGCTTCATATCTTTCCATACCAATCCTCTTTCAATCTTCCTGTGCATAAGATTGTAGATGTAGTAGTTCGCGCGTGTCTTGAAAAATTTTTGGTACGAATTCTGCATCTCTACCAGAATCGTATCTCCCTTTTCTGTGGTGCAGAGCATGTCGAATATTACCCCACGACGATTTTTAGCACTACGTGGCTCCTCCACATTTTCAAATTGTACACTTGTGATTGTGTCTTCGTCGCCATCTAAAATGGCATTTAGAAAAGACCTCATGATGATTGGGTCCGACATACAATACTTAAACCCAAAATCACATCGCAAATCAATGTATTTTCCCATTGTTACTATTTTTTGAAATTTGTACTGTTTTGTCAATCCATACAGACCAAACAAAACTATTATCTTTACAAAGATACAATTATTTTTCTCAAACGCACGAACAACATCATAATTTATCACACAACCCAAAAATCATCATACGAAAAAAATAGAAAATACGTAGTTTCTGTCTTTTGTGTAAAATCAACATCAAAAGAGTGTTTTTTTAGAAAATATCCGTAATTTTGTCATTGAGAGACGGAATTGCAACGTCTACTGACAATAACAAAAAAAGGAATACTATGTATACATATAAACACCCCCACCCAGCGGTCACTGCGGACGCTGTAGTTTTTGGATTCGACGGCAAATCACTCAATCTGTTGCTAATCAATAGAGGTATTGAACCATACAAAGGATCTTGGGCTCTGCCAGGCGGTTTCATCAACATAAATGAGACAGCTGAGGATGGCGCGTTGCGTGAACTAAAAGAGGAGACGGGAGTGGAAGATATTTATCTAGAGCAATTCCACTCGTTTACAGCTGTGGATCGTGACCCACGTGAGCGAGTGATGACAATTGCTTTCCTTGCTTTTATACGTCAGGACGATTATTCAGTCGTAGCTGGCGACGATGCGGCAAAAGCACAATGGTATCCTGTGGACAAATTGCCGGAACTTGCATTCGACCATGAGGAGATCATTAAAATGGCATTAGACAAGCTGCGTTGGAAGATTATGTATGAGCCGCTTGTGTTCCATCTTCTAAACGAGACCTTCACAATGACACAGTTGCAGACTATCTACGAAGCAGTCATTGGCAAAGAGTTGGACCGACGCAATTTCAATAAGAAAATGCTTCAGCTTGGTTATGTTGTGCCGACGGAGGAGCGTGTACAAGGAGTGGGACGCCCAGGAACTCTCTATATGTTCGACGAAAAGAAATACAAAGAGCAGATCAACAATAGAAACGTCTTTTGAAAACAAACATTCAAAACATCCATACATATTTGAAGACGTATGGAAAACAAAAACCGAGCTGATTCACACTGAATAGCTCGGTTTATTTTTATCTTGATTCTGATTTATTTCATCACCAAAGGCTGACCTGTAGCCTCGACGACGCTCCACCAGAACTCACCTTCAAGATTGACCTTCTTACGCTGTGCTGTGGCAGCTTCGATAGGCAACAATGTGAATGAGCCATTCCAGTAACCGACAACAAAATCAGTACGGCCAGCCATCGCTGCGTGGACAGCATTGTGTGTCAACTGCTCACAGAACTTACTGTCGTTAGCATTTGCAGGAATGCTGCGGATGATATAACTTGGGTCGATATACTTCACACAGATCGGAATATTTTTCTTGTTGAAATACTCAGTGATCTGGTTTTTCATATACACACCAATATCCTCATGAAGCACATTACCTGAAGCATCTTTCTTACGTTCACCCTGGAAGAACTGTTGACCAGCACCTTCAGCCACGACAACAACAGCATGTTTCTTACGTTCCAAACGTTTTTCCAAAAGATTCAAGAATCCGTTTTGTGTCTCAGGATTGTCCAAGTCGAAATCCATCTCAGGAATCAGACAGAAATTCACATCAGGCACAGCCAAAGCCACGTTAGCAGCGATGAAACCAGAGTCGCGACCCATCAGTTTCACCAATGCCACACCGTTGATAGCACCCTTAGCCTCATAGTGGGCGTTTAGGATGATGCTTTGAGCGGCAGTGAAAGCAGACTCGAATCCAAAAGACTTCTCAATCAAGTTGATATCGTTATCAATAGTCTTAGGGACACCAGCCACAGCGATCTTCAAACCACGTTTTTCAATCTCCTTATAGATACCGTGAGCACCTTTCAAAGTACCGTCGCCACCGACACAGAACAAAATATTGATGTTGTTTCTTTCCAAAGTGTCGACGATTATCTCATAAGGTTGTTGTCCACGGGAAGAAGCCAACATACTACCACCATCCTTGTGGATATCATCCACCAAATCTGGATTCAAATCAATAAATGGAATCTGAAGATCCGGATTCAAACCAGCGTAACCATATTGAACACCGACGATATTCGTCACACCGTAACGGTTGTAGAGATGTGTCACCAAACCACGGATCACATTGTTCAATCCAGGGCACAAGCCACCACAAGTCACGATTGCGACCTTCGTCTTCGCAGGCTCGAAATATATCAATTCCTTCGGACCTGGTTTTTCGAAAGAGACCAGAGCCTCGCCATTCTTAACGGAATTCATCACCTCACGAAGAGAAGAAGAGTAAAGCACACGCTCACCATCCTCAACGAAATCATATATACCGTCGCCCTTAACTTTCGACAAATGAAGAGGAGTCTTAATCCTGCACTCTCCTAATGTTTTTACAGTGAAATCCATATCCATAGATCAATCAGCTTTAGTTTTCTACAAATTTAGTTTTTTTCGCTATTGGATGAGCAAACAAAAGCATAAATTTATTTTTTTGTTTCGGAAAGTTACGAATTGTTAGACTTAGAAGGAAAAAACATGAAATTAAATTAAGAAGTTATTAAATAAAAAGCTATTAAACAAATGGACATTCAGACACATCATAAAGATGTAAGCTCACGCTCCATTTTATCAAATAAAATTTTTTGTTTTTGAAATTATATGTTATTTTTGCAAAGTAATTTTGTTCAGTCCTTTTTATTCTTTATGATAAAATAGTGAAACAAAATATTTCAAAAACATACCTTTATCGTTATAAAAAATGAAAGCGTTTCGTAGAAACTTTATATTCTATTGTTTTTTAATCATTTGTGTATTTTTATTTTCCACACAATCAGCAAAAGCAGATATAACAGATGCTACCAAAGAACTATTTAACCAAAACGTTAATAACATCAAAAGTTCCATCCAAGAACTGAAAAATGATTTGGCGGGGCTGAAAAATGATTTAACTAATGCGGATTCTCAAGTCAAAGAAATATTAAAAAAATATGAAAATCTTGTTGGTGGTTTCAATGTAGAAAATCTGAAAAACACCGATACAGACAATTTGCAAGATAGAATCGACAAAATAAAAACAGAGCTCAAGAATGGAGACATTTTAAAAAGTGTCGGTAATGAATACAAAGCCAAATTTGAAAAGTTCCAAAAAGATGTAGAAGAAACCATATACAGTGTTAAAAGCATCATCTCCATCAACTATACGACTCCTGTCGGAATGCGAGGTGGTTATGGACAGACTGGTCTTGAAATAACCATTGACGAATTAAGATACTCACGTACAGACGACCAAAATGGTGCTGTGCAAATGGATGTACGCGCTGATTTCCAGCTTCCTTTTTCTATTGCAGAAGGAGAAACTAACACAAAGATCGGATTTATTGGAGAGGATGTTCCGCTGAAAGGTGATGAACCTGCTCGAATCAAACTAGACACAAAAAACACGACCGGTAATTTTTCTGGATCTCAGGACCTAGTCTATTTTCCAATCTTAAATGGCAAGGCAAGAATTGGTGTACACAAAGACAGTTACGTAGAATTCGATTGTAATGGATTCAGAGGATTAAAACTAAAAGGAGAATTTGTCTTCAACAGTGATATCATTTATCCAGCAGAAAAACCAGCGGAAAAAACTGACGATGAAGCGGAGACAAAACCAGAAGCAAATGCAGAGTCTGATTCTGAAGCAAAAACAGAAACCAAGTCCACTGGAGACACAGTCATGACAGCACAGTTTGATATATACATATCAGACCTTGAAGACATTATCATTGAAACTGGATTTAAGACTCCATTCAAAGTTAAATGTACTGGAGACATAGTTTATGAAGTACATGGATTGGTAGCAGACTTCAGTACATTAAAGAACGCATCAGACTTTCAATTTCCAAAAGGATATAAGTCACCATTTAAAGGCAGTGATGACGAATACTGGACGGGTTTTGCTTTAAAAATGCTAAAAGTAAGTGTCGGAGACGAGATTCCTTTCATCGACACTCTTTCTGCATACAACATGTTGATTGACGAAACTGGTGTATCAGGTTGGTTTGGTGCCACTTTCGGGGATGATAAAGGAAAACTTGAAACGGGAGTCATCGACGCAAAAATCAACAAAATCGAAGTTGCCATCGCAAATGGAAAGGTCATTGGTGGTGGACTTGATGGAATTTTGGATGTAGTTGCTCTAAAAGATAAAGAAAACCAAACTCTTGAATTAAACATTAATGGATCAGTCTACTCTGACCCTAAAAACAATTTCTGCTATTCAATAGCTGTAAAAAATGAGCTTGACCACACTTACGAACTTCCACTTCTACAGAAATCAGAAGTCACACTAGGTGCAGGAACATCCATTTCTTATGAAAAGAAAATGGACATCAAGTCGAATGGCACAACAAAAGACACTACATATAGAAGAGGATTCTTCTTCAATCTGAATGGATCAATAAGTTTGGAGGCAAGTTTTGTGAAAGTCGACGGACTAAGCTTCCAGGATCTACAGCTATCCTCATGCGCGCCATATTTCGGTGGAGGCAAGTTTGCTCTCAACAGTGCAAAATCACTCAACCTTGGAGCATTGGATATCGAGCTGTTAAATGTCTACGCAGGATTCTATAATCCAGACAAGGACAAAGAGGAAAATAAAGATGCTCACAGAACTGCAAGTTTGGGTGCAGAAGTAAATGTCAAATTGATTGGAGACGGCAAAGGTGTAAGTTGCGGTGGCAAGTTCACATGTACGACAGATGTAGATAATAAATGGAAGCCAAAAGAACTACAAGTCGAGAAGATCAGTGTGGAGGCGGATTTCTCAGCATTCTACCTAAAAGGTGCAATAGAGAAATTCGATGAAGAAATAACACCAAAGAATAAATTTGGACGTGGATTTAAGGGAGAACTTGAAATCAGAATGGATGCTCTCAACATCGATGTCCAAGCAGACGCACAATTCGGAAAATCTAAATACAAACTATCTGATAATGACAAACCATTCCGTTATTGGTACGTGTATGCAAACGTCGGATTACCACCAGGAACCATCATATTCCCTCCTGCAGTGATGCTAAACAGCGTATCACTTGCTCTATACAGCAGGATGAATTATACTGTGAATCAGACGACTAAAGAAGTCACTAGAGACTACTTCCCAGATCCAAGCAGATCATTTGGATTCCAAGGAGGCTTAAAGGTATGTGTCGCTCAAGAAGGTTTGGTCGGAGCCGAAATGAAATTAGGAATGGACTTCGGTTCAGAAGGCGGTGTGAAGAACATCAATCTTGAGGGTGGAATCTACATGCTAGCTGAAAGCCAAGACAAGTCTATCATCAATGGTACTGTCCGATGCTTCTATGACTTCGAAGAGGAAATCTTCAAATTCAACGCTAAAGTGGCAGCCAAACTGGCATGTATTAAAGGCGGTGCCGACATTGAAATGTACTCAGATCCTAAGAAATGGTATTTCAACCTAGGAACCATCTACAAAGCCGAAGAGAATCTTAATTTTGCTGGCATTGCCAAAGCCAAGGCTTACTTTATGTTAGGACATGGCATTCCAGCATCATTGCCACCGTTGGATTCTCGAATCACACAACTATTTGATGTGACACAGTCTACAGCGTCTGGCCACCAGGAAGATTGTGAAACAGGTAACGGATTCGCATTTGGTGCCGCAGTATCCGTCGGTTGTGGATTCAACAAATTCATCTATGCTGGAGTCTCATTGCTAGGAGGTATCGACGTATTGATTGTAAGACGTCCTGGATACAACTGTGAAAACAGTCCATACCGAGGCTATGGCCGAGCATACGTATGGTTGGATTTGGGAGCTGGAGTAAAGCCACGTAAGAAGAAATTCGAATTCCTTGAGATAAGCGCTGCGGCAGAGGTAGACGCAGAATTCCCTAAGCCACTGTACTTACACGGAAAAATCGCATTCCGCTACAGCGTATTAGGAGGTTTGTTCAGCGGACATGCCAACACTAAGTTTGAAGCAGGAAACTCTTGTCAATGGGGTCCTAATGGTAAAAAGGCAACAAGTGATGGAGAATTCGACTTCTCTATCTACAGAGAGCCATCATTAGACATGGACTTTGAAGACGGTGAGAATTTCGAGAAACTGATGGAAGAACATGGAATAGATGATGATCACCCAGAAGGAAACGAAAGCAATAGTGAAGGAAATTAAACGATTAATTTAGACGATGATGAAACGAGTTATATTATTCTTACTTTCAAACATACTGATTTCTGCGCTATTTGCAGCAGAATCCAAAGAAGAGATTGCACTTCTTCACTTCAACCATGGAGACTCAATCTCTCTTCGATGGATTCCTACGAGTGAAACTCTGATTAGCAGAAGTTTGAGCCACGGATACGTGGTGCAAAGAAGAAAACAAGGGGAAAGCACTTGGAACAGCATCTCTCCAGAATTGAAACCTCTTTCAAACAAAGAGATGGAAATCATAGAGAGCTACAACGAAGAGATTTATCCGTTGAGAGAAGTCCTCTACAAACAAGGTCGTAAGGAATATGCAAAAGAAAAGCATGAAGAGACGAATGATTATCAGAACAAACTTGAATCTGTAGAAGGAGAAGAGTCTTTTGAAGACGCGATGTTGTTTGCCATGACTGCATTCGGAGCGGATATCTCACTTGAGGTGGCAAAAGCCGGTGCTTTGATATATGTAGACAAAAATGTGGAAAAAAACACCACATATGAATACCGTGTCGTTTTCGCCGACCAGACAAACAAAGCAAATGTCAACGTTGGAATAGCCACCGTCAACACTGCACAAAAAACCAAATTGCCTGTCATCGACGATTTCATGGCCACTTTTGGCGAACATACCGTCGACTTCCAATGGACTGTGGACAAATTGAAAGGATACTATTCCGCATTTAACATTGAGCGAAGCACCGACAGCATCCACTTCTCTCCATTGAAAGACAGACCTTTTGTACACGGTTACACAAAAGAAGAGTTGAAAAATATCGCGCTTTTCAAAGATTCTCTTCCTAATCAAGACGATAAATTCTACTACCGTGTCACAGGTTATTCTCCATTTGGTTTCTATGGCCCATACTCAAAAGTCCTGGTCGGCCAGGCAAAATTCAATTTCAAGGAGATTTCTATCAAAGTTGACACAGTGATTTTCAAGAAGAAATATACTGAGATACAATGGACTGTCGACAAAAAATACCAGAAGAGAATCAAGGGATTGCAGGTGATGCGAACAAGAAACTTCAAGGAATTTAAAAAACTTAACAACACCCTACTCCCTGCTTCAACTCAGAAATACAAAGATGAGACCAACATCAACAGTTCCAACTACTATGGAATCATGGCATATGGATATAAGCCAGGTGAAGTGAGCGACGTCACCTACCAATATGCTCATTTCGGAGACACAATTCCACCTGCCGCACCTACTGGTCTTAAAGCTGAAATAGACTCATCTGGAGTCGTAACAATCAAATGGAATCCAAACACTGAGAAAGATATATTCGCCTACCGTCTTTATTCATCAAACAGCGGAAGGGAGGAAGACTACTTTACAGTGAAAGGAACATACTTGAAAGAGACTGTCTATAAAGACACTCTAACACTAAACACTATCACCAAAAACAAATATTATAAGGTGACTGCTATCGACAAGTCGTATAACGAATCCGACTGGTCAGCGCCAATAAAAGTGACAAAACCAGACACAATCGCTCCCGTAGGAGTAGTGTTTAAGCTGCTCAACCAAGAGAAAGAAGGAGACAAGATCATTGTGTCGTGGGAGAATACTCCAAGCGAGGATGCCGTCGAAATGGAATTATACAGACAGATAGACGATACTGGCAAAGTGGAATTGATCAAGAAGTATGATCTTACTAAGAAAAAACAGAATTCGTATAAAGACTCCCATTCATTCTCTGGAGAGTTCGTTCAATATTTCATGATAGTAAGAGACGACGCTGGAAACGAGACGAAGACACATACCAACCGATTGACGACAAAAGGAGAACGACCAGGCTGTATCAAGAACCTGAGGTCAAGAGTTGTCAACGAAGAGAAAAAGAAAAGTATCGAATTGAAGTGGGAATACAACAGTTCGAACATTGCTCGATACGTAGTCTACAGAAAAATCGATGAAGAACGAATGCTGCCAATCGCATCATTGCAAGGTAGCAAAGTCTTTTATGAAGACAAAGACGTAGTAGTGGGCAAAACATACCATTACATAGTCAGACCAGTATCCTCAGAAAGGGTTTGCCCGGCTGAATACTCTGAAGAGATTATAATGGGAGGTTATATCAAATAATCATAGAGCAAACGCATACATCATTCAATGAAGAGGATGAGGGCAAAGGTCTGATAATTCGAGAACAAGAAAGGGCAGGTTTGAAACTTGCCCTATTTTCTTTTATTCCTCCACTTTCCATCCTTCAATCGTTCTTTCTTCGCTTGAGAAGTTGACACCGATCTTAACAATCGGTCGTCCGTCTGAATGGTAAGGGTCGGCATAACCCTTTTCATTTATCTGGGAGAGAGCTTTATCCGCACTCTCATCCACCTTGAATTCAATGATGAAAATCTGTTTAGGAGCAAACAAGATACAATCCAATCGACCTTTAGAAGTGTTGACTTCCGACTGTGTATAGAAGCCCAACCAACGGAACAAGACGTAAATTACCGTCTGGAAATGCTTCTCGTTCTTATTGTTCAGCACGTTTGGAATCTGCACAAAAAACTCCTTCAGCAGTTCGAAAGCATCGTCGATTCTGCCTGCTTTGAGGGCAAAATAGAAATCGCACATATAGTTTTTGCCGTCGTCAGTGCTGCACCCAACCCATGATGGCATCAACACCTCCAGCATAGAGATGCGAACCTCAGAATTAGGATACCCGATCACATAACGGTGCGACTCTCTGTCATAATCATTAATCATCATCCCGACACCCATTCCCGACACCTGCTGCGCAGGAATCGGCTAGCGTTGACTTCGTCAATACAGGTTCTACGAACCTGACGACACACGCTGATGTTCTCCCCAAAGAGGTGCAGATCAATATAATTTTGGTGTCAGTTTATTCGATTTTGCGTCATCATTTTTGACCATTCATTTAATTACGACATGTCTACCGCAGGTGTCGGAAATGAATCAAATATGAGGAATCTACAGTCATCCGACGTTTTTTAGCATTTACGGCAAAACAGCTACTGCACGTACACTTTGACCAACATATCTGGAATATCCACCTTCAACGCCAACATAATTTCTTAAATAAAGTGCCCAACACTCATAAGGAAAGCTACTGACAATTTGGGAAGTATAATATTCCCCGCAACAATCTTTATCCAAAAGTCTGATGTCTGCTTGATAACCGGCAAATGGGAAAAAAATAGAATTCCCATTATACTTAGAACGGCCTACCATCCCAACAACTCCCTTCCCCATAAAATTTTCCACCTTCTCCCATTCGCAACTTTCTTTCAACTCTGTCATCTCAGAAATTGTCGGCATACGCCACCCATTTCCCCAATTAAAACATGCCGCATCATCCTCTGATTCTAAAACAGCCTTATTGTCTACCATTCCATACTTTCCTTTAGTACAATATTTGGTCAGATTAAATATTGTTCCCCATTTATATAACGATTCACTATAATCTTCCTTAGGAGTCACCTCCCCCCATGCAAAATAGTCGCCCAATTCGTATGGTTTTAAGGCTCCGATATTACATGTGGCCCACATAATACCACTTGGCAGACCAAGATCCACATAGTCATGTCCTCCTATCTGACCATCAGATATCTGAAAATTCCTTATATCAATATTATTTTCCATAGTTTCTCAATTAATTCATATTGGTTCCGTTAACAAAAATAACAGTATTCCATTACTCTACCATGAATTATTCATATTATTTTTTCAGATACTCATATCCAGGTTCATAACGTCCAAGATACTCTATATTGTCTTTATAATGTTCAAGATACGTATCCCAGTTTTTGTTATGCAAAAAGCCTTCTACCATAACAGACTCCGGAGTTCCATGTTTTGTATAACCTCCAGGCATCCACAAAAACTCGTAGGCTCCAAACTCATTACCATCTGGCAAATCAATATGATATTTGTTCAAATCGACTGTTACCAAATACAATTCATCTGTGCCTTCAAAATACGTAGTTCCTAAATCTAATTTATCTGCAATTTCAGAGATTTTTCCATTTGATTTATTCAAGAACTCCTTTATTTTAGTAAGATTACCAACAAATTTTCTGTCTGCCTGATTGTTAAATCTCGATCCGGTACAATCCGCCGATTTCCTCATCACAAATCCAACACCATCTTTCTTTATTTCATCCAAAAGAGCATCTACATATTCATCTGTCAAGAATTCCCTTGGATGAAAACGTTTACCTTTAGCTGGCATTATAAGGAATCCTTCTTTTGTTATACGAAGTGCCTCGTCTCCATTTTCAGTATAGAATATATATTCGCCTTTATTTTCTTTTGCTTTTCTTGCAGGTGCATGCTTCTTATCCTTCTTCTTCGTCAACTCTATTAGTCTTTGAATCTGTGCATCTTCCAATTTATCACATGACTTTTCTTTTCTTAGGACCTTCTTTAATATGTCATCATACCAAGACAATCCCTTTGCCTCATTCATTATCTCAATCGATCTATCTAAATCTCCTTTCCAAGAATAAACAGTTGAAAGAGCTTCCTCTAAAGTGATGTTTCCTTTCTTTAATAATAAATATGCAGCATCTTCGTCAAAAGTACATATAAAACGTTTTCCATTTTTGTCTTGTTTGACTGTAAGTCTAGGTGTGGATTCATCGGTAACATCCGATCGACGAATCCACTTCTTACCATTACGAGAGTAAATACAATAACCCTCTGGTGCAGTAGTAAGATCATCTATATTCTTACCTACATATTCTGTCCATTTTCCTGAAGTTTTTGGAGCAACTACCGTCTTAATTACCTCAGCAACTTTTTTATAAGAATTAATTTCATCGGTGGACAACTTCGAGACATCTATATCTTCTGATTTCTCAAGACAATCAATAGCTCCGTTCTCTATTCGTTCTTTTACAGCAGCTCCTGTATTTTCGGTGTTTTCTACGATCTCCTTCTGAATATTTTTTGATTTGTCCATTTTAGACAATCCAGAAGAGATATCTTTAGCAAAACTTATAAATCCAACAATATTGTTATAAGTTTCTATATAAGATTTCAGTTCCTTATTTTGAATCACATCAGACATTAGCACGACATCGCATAACACACTTGACAACTCTACACAAGCCCAAATTCGTTTAGCCCAATGTACTTTTGTCGCTAGTAGCGTTCCTCCTGAGCCAATAACTGTTGCCACATCAAGAGCCAGCGTGACTCCATTTTCTATTGTTTTAGCAAATATTTTATCTTTTACATACTTAAAGAATAAAGCAGGTACGACATAAACAGTACCTTCTTTCATCTTCTCATCGCTCAAAGCAACTGTCATCAAATCTTTTGATGACCCAGGCAAGATAATTACAGGGGTTAATGGTGATACACTGCCACCAAGGAATTCATCAAATACATAATTGTCCTCTCCAGAAATCAGTCTATATACCAAATCCGCCAAAATCTTGTTGGCATATAAACTATAAGAACTACTCTCCTTATAAGGTTTTAAGTTTCCTGTAGTTTCATCATAAGAAAAATTATATCTATACTTATTCAAAACAGACAAGAAACCAAACTGCCAACCTTCATATGGATTTTCTTCCAAAAATACAGGCAAATCATCCAGTGCATTCAGTCTAAGGCCTAAAGTGGCAGGTCGTTGACGAACCATCGTACACAATGCAGCTATAAAATGAGTGTAATTATCACCTTCTTTATGACCTGTTAGTAATTCTGCCGCTACAGCGTAATAAGGAATATTATCATGCATTTCCTTAACCAGATTTATAATTAACTCATTGTTATTATCCTCTAGTGTATTAAAGAAATCTGCATAATTTCCATCACGAATGACACTCATTAATCTCAAGATTGCAAATTCTGAGTGATCATCAATTTTCTCTTGTCTAGCAAGAATCTTGAAAAGATCAATAACCCTATCGTATCCTAATTCGGCTAATGTACATTGAGTACATCCATTGACTGTTTTCTCTACTTCTGATGCCGGAGAGTCCGATTTTAAGTTTTTAAGAGCAGCTAATTCATTAGCGTCAGCGCCCTTACAATTTTTATCCGAAAGATAAATGTTCTGATAAAATTGATTCCAGCAATCGTCTGTGGCGGAAAATGAGTAATGAGATTCCCAATTTGTTATTTCTAATGGAATTTCTTTTTTTACCGGATCATATGTGATTATCGCACTTTTTACTATACATTTATCAGTCGTTGAACTATAAACACAAACACGCTGTGGATTTTTATTCTTATTATACTGTAATAGAATTCTTTTATCATCAGCTATATCTTTACCATCTTCATTGACATAAGTATTCAGGTTAGAATTCCACTTATAGGTAGCAACTTTATCTTCCTTTGACCCCTTTTTATATAGCCAAAATGTTTTTAGTGAACTATAATCTTTATTACATCCTAAGACAAGCGTCAAATTTGGGTCCTGAGATTTAATATAATAAATTAAATCTCCATTGGGATCAATAGCATGATTATAATCAGTCTTTTCTACAGGAGCCAGAATGTCTACGTAAACGACATCCATATTCCCCTCATCGCTATTAAACAAGCTCCAGCTCATCACTGGGCTGTTGATCTGAGACCACTCGTGGTATGAGAGGAAGTCGTCTGGAGTGTTCTTCGTATAGTCCATCAGGTTGTGGGTTGTGCCCTCGGTGATTCCATACGACTTTATAAAGACGTGGTCCAAACCGAACAGTCCATGGCCTAACTCGTGAGCCATGGTGTGCGTCTCAGCCGATGACACGCTCTGC